>ERZ781274.150-NODE-150-length-48535-cov-16.844843_pt1 | contig 48535 bp, 28 predicted proteins | sample MGYA00375852_ERZ781274 | MGnify/ENA primary metagenome ERZ781274 (study PRJEB29790, sample SAMN03653692) | human gut metagenome | host: Homo sapiens | place: USA: Dallas, Texas | collected 2013-07-09 | study: EMG produced TPA metagenomics assembly of the Gut...
TTTATCTCCGCGGTTAACAGTCTTAGTATTGATGTTTTCTGCTTCGTTGTTGTTAGTTTGATCAGCATATGGATTAGTATTTGTATCTGCATACTTGTCTGCTAATTCTTTATCATCGTCAACTAGTTTGTCACCAGTAATATCGTATTTAGGTGTATTTAATACATATTTTTCTGGTTGGAACTTAGGTTCAGTTGGAGGTGTTACACGGTTGTTGAACTCTTTGTCTGCTGGTTCAGTTACGTTAGCAACTAATGCTTTAGCTGTTCCATCGTGAGATACTGTTACAGTTACTTCTGCTTTCATAGTATCGTATGTTACAGTTGTGTCTGTTCCTGCAACCTCTTCAACAGTATATTTGTGAGCTCCTTCTTGACCTTTTTTGAATTTAAGTGCTGAGAACTTAACTTTTCCTGCTGCATCGTTACTTACAGTTTCAACTACTTCACCAGCTGAATTTTTAAGTACGAAGCTGAATTCGTTAGCTTTAAGTACACGACCTTCTAATCTCTTAGTGAAGTTAAATTCTACAGTGATAGGTACACTGTTAACACGTTTTTGAGTTGGTTTTTCTGGAGTTTCTACAGATTTGCTTACTGGGTTGTAAACGTGAACGATTTGGTTCGCTTTGTTTTCGATGTCTACTCCACCTGGAACTGATTCTTTAACAGTTGCTGGAATATCAAATTTGTAGTAACGTCCAAATGCAAATTTAGTAGTATCAATAACTTGAGTATTTTCTGCATCACCTAAAGATTTGTTCATAGAAGCTTTAGATGTAGCTGTGATTACTCCGTTAGCTACTGTAATATCAAATTTAGATGTTACATCAACTCCTGTTACGCTATCGTATGCTTTAATATCAGCAGCGTTAACAGTTAATTTATCTGCATCGTAAGTATCAGAGATACCAACAGATTGGATGTTGTTTTTGTCAGTGAAGTTTTTAGTATCTAACCATACTTGGTATACTAATTTATCTCCACGTTCAACAGTTTTAGTATTAATGTTTTCTGCTTCATTGTTGTTAGTTTGATCAGCATATGGATTAGCATTTGTTTCAGTGTATTCATCTTGTAATTCATTATCATCGTCCATTAATTTTGTACCTGTTAGGTCAAATTTTTCTTTGTTAAGAACGAATTTTTCTGGTTGGAATACAGGTGTTTCTGGAGGAGTTATTTTGTTATTGAACTCTTTATCCGCTGTTCCATCAGTTGCTTTACCATTAGCGTCTACCCCACCAGCAGAAACTACGTTAGTTACTGTTGTTAATGTGTGACCATTTTTAGCAACTTCTACAGTAATAGTAGCTTTCATAGTATCATATACCATTCCAGCTTCTTTAGTTGCAGGGATAACTTCTTCTACAGTATAAGTGTGAGTACCAACTTTAGAGTTGTCGAATGATAATTCTGTAAATGTTACAGTTCCATCTGCTTTGTTAGTTACAGTTTCAACTTCTTGTCCGTTTGCATCTTTAAGAACGAATTTGAATTCTCCGTCTTTAAGTTCACGTCCAGCTAATTTCTTAGTGAAGTCGAATTTAGTTTTAACAGGTGCTACAACGTAGTTGTTGAAGATTTTATCATCAGCACTTGATTTGAATCCACCTTCAGCACTGTATTTAACTGTAGCTTGTAATTCACCTTGAGCATTTTCAGTTACATTAACAGTCATAGTAACTGTCATTGCATCGTATTCAACGTTTGCATCTGAACCTGGAGTCTCAGTGATTGTGTAAGTGTAAGTACCAACTTTGTTAAATGTTAATTTACTGAATGTAGCTTTACCGTCAGCTTTGTTAGTTACAGTTTCTTCATATGCTTGGATTGATTTGTTTGGTTGTACTTCTTTAAGTTTGAATGTAAATTCACCGTTTGCTAGTACACGTCCTTCAAGTTGTTTTTCAACTTCTGGAGTTACTTCAACTGGTTCTTGTTTTACATAGTAGTAAACAGTAGGTTTATATGGTGTTAACGTATTTAATAAGTCAACGTTTGTACCGATACCTCCTACTCCACGTTCTAATTGAGCATTTGGAGAAAGGTGACCGATATTATCCCCTAAGAATGGTACGAATACTGTTTTCTTAGGTGTATATCCAGCAGCTGTTTGGAAGTCAAATGGAACTTCTTTACCGTTTGGATAGTTAGTTTTTGCTCCAGTTTTCGGATCAGTTACTGTATGTGGAATAGTGTAAAGAGGTGATTTTTTAACAGCTAAATCTTGCGTATTATACTCACCTGGCTTAATTGGTTTAGTTTCTGCTAGTAACATATAACCATCTGTGCTTAAAGTACCATCAGAACGTTTACTTTGTTGTTTTGGATCTAGTAAGTAAACACGAACTACTACAGTTCCATCTTCACCTACGATTTCTTTAATACGTTTAATTCCTGCACGCTCAGCATCCATGAATTTAGTACCAACTTTATATGGAGTACTTACATAGCCAGTTGTTGAATCTGGAGCTGCAGTTTGATAAAGTTTATATCCATCAAATTGACGTTCACCAGATCCTGTAAAGTGTTGTCCTTCCATAGCTTTAGTTGCATATTTAGCTAAATCTACTTCTTTACCATTTGGTACGTAGTCTTGAACAGTTTTATCTGTTTTATTTGCATTAAATGTTGGATTATTTTTATCAACTACTCTATAAAAAGTAGGTTTTTCTACTAAACGAGGAATTTTAGCATTAGTATCAGTAATTGTACGACCGTTATAAGCTGGTTCTACAACGTTAATAATATCTGTTGAAGTACGAGCAGCATATACCGCATCGTATAATTTTTTCTCGTCTGGAGTAAGATTATGTCCAGGAGCTACTAAAGCTTGAATGCTTGCTCCAGGTTCAAATCCAAATTGAATAAATGGTTGGTCAGTCTTACCAGGTCCTGCTCCTAAACCTTTATCATAATCTACTTTATAAGTTAATTCACCATTAGATGCAGTAGCAGTAGTAGTGAATTTTTGAACACCACTAGATGCTGATATAGTTCTAGTTTCTACAACATTACCAGTATTCTTATCAATTAATTCTACGGTAGTTTCTGTAGAATCATCAAATCTCTTATATGCACGAGAGTAATAGTTTGTACGGTAACGTTCGTTGAAACGAGTAAGATCTACGATACTGTATGTATACCAATCTCCCTCTTTAGCAGAGTAACCAGATGGTACAGGTTGAGAGCTTACAGTTGCACCATTAGCATCTTTGATTTCTGGAGTTACTTTTTCCCCATCTTTTAAGTAAGTAGTTACCGCTACTGGGTTAGAATTGTGGTTCCCAGATACAGCTTCATCAGTAGTAGCACGACGACTACGTACTCTTGGTTTGTTTGATTCATCTGAAGCTGGTTTTGCTTCAGTTGCTGCTGGTTTTGCTTCTTCAGCTTTTTCTTCTTTATTAGCTTTTCCTTCAGCAACTTCTGGTTTAGCAGTTTCTTCTACTTTAGCAGTTTCTTCTGTAGCTGGTTTTGCTTCAGTTACTGCTGGTGTAGCTTCTTCTGCTTTTGCTGGTGTAGCGACTGGAGTTTCAGTTGCTGCAGCTGCCGTTTTAGGGGTTGCTGTAGCCGCTGGGGTTTCCGCTTTTGCTGTTGCTTCAGTCTTAGGTGTTGCAGTTTCTGCATTAGTTTCGGCCGCTTTTGCTTCCCCACTTCCTGCTAGCACGAAACTAAGTCCAAATCCTAAGAAAACAGACGCTACGCCAACTTTATATTTTCTTAAAGAAAATCGTTGATGTTCTCTTCTTATCATTTGATAATTTCTCCTTTTTAAATAATATTTTTTAAAGAGTATACAATTATATATGTATATCTTTGTTTCATAATATATGTATAAACATCGTATTACTAACCCCGTTATTATAACATAACAAAACGCTTCCTACAAGCAATAACATAACTATTTTTTTTGAAAAATTTATAATTCATAAAATTGTCATAAATAGCGTTTTCATTAGCGTTATCAATTGTTCGTTAAGCATGTTTTTTTTTAGACTCCTTATTATAAACCCCATAAATAGTATCGTTTCTAGAAGTTATGTCTACCATACATTATAGATGTCAAAATAAAAATATTTCGTTGATAAAAGATATATTTAGAGTCTATTATATAAACAATTATTTGTTTTTTAAGTTTTCAAAAGTATTTTTTCTATTCTTTCAAAAAAAATAATCTCCAACATTAAATTTTGGAGATTATCTAGTAAATTCTTACTCATTAATCGTAAGCCTCATTTTAAATTTTTAAATTTCTTTCTACTACATAAAGATTTATTACAGAATTTTATACAGTAGTTTTTTCTTTATATTTTTTCAAATACTGTAAAATGTCTAATCTATTATTTTAATTTAATCTGTTCTTTTGAGTAAAACGGATAAAATTACAGGTCTAATTTATAATCTTCTGCACATACATAGTTTTTCTTTTCCATATAGTAATATACTGCATAAGATAAAATTGCTGGCAAGATAAAATGCAATAATAAAATTTCAACTAATAATACTACATGACTTGTATAAGAAGACATTGTTTGCCATGTCATAAGTTGCCCTACCAAACCAGATGTACCCATTCCTCCACCTGCAGGGTTATTTTCCATTCTACATACTAATGTAGCTATTGGACCTAATATTGCACTAGCAACTATTGGTGGTATCCAAATAATAGGCTTCCTCATTATATTTGGTACTTGGAGCATAGATGTACCTAATCCTTGAGCTAAAAGTCCATTCCATCTGTTTGCTTTAAAGCTAATAACCGCAAAACCAACCATCTGAGCAGCGCACCCTACAGTTGAAGCACCTGCAGCTATACCTGATAGACCTAATATAATAGATAACGCTGCAGAACTTATAGGTAATGTCAATATTATCCCCATTATTACCGAAACAGCTATTCCCATTAAAAATGGTTGTAATTCTGTTGCTTCTCTAATAAATGTTCCAAGAATTTTCATTCCTTTTATTAAATATGGTCCTGTGAAATATGCAACGGTAGCACCTATAACTATCGTTAGAAACGGTGTTACGATAATATCAATTTTTGTCTTTCCTGATACTAACCTTCCGCATTCAGCAGCTATAACTACCGCGATAAATGCACCTAAAGGATCTCCCGAACCACTAACTATTAACTTCCCTTGTTCAATAAGGTGATTAGTACCTAAGTTTGATCCGAATGCTCCTAAAAACCCAACTACACCTGAGGCTAAAATTACCAGCTTAGGTGCTTTTAATGCATGCGCAACACCTATGCCTATTACTGGGCCAGTTAAAGCCATCGCTATTGTTGCTATCACTATAAAAAATGTTGAAATACCTCCACTTAAATTTATAGCTATTTGCTTAATTATAAGACCTATAATAAGCGTACAAAACAACCCTAGCGCCATACCATTAAGTGCAACAATAAAATATCTATGAAACAGTTTCGATAAAAGGCTATCCTTTTTCATATCTAAACTCCTTATTTATATATAAAATTTTTAGTATCTTTTTAAGGATACTTTAACTATAATTATATCGCAATGATACCGTTTTGTCATTATATTATTACTATTTTATAGTAAGTATTTCCTACTAGTTAGAAGAAGTTTACACATTATAAATTTTATGTAAACTTACTTTTTATATATAATACTTAAAAAATCCGAAGTGATTTACTTACCACTTCGGATTTAAAACTATTTTAATTATATTTATTATCTTTTTGTTCTACGTTTTCTAGCAGCTATTGCTACTGCAGCTAATAACACAGCAACACCAGTTGTTGACGTACTAGTAGATCCTGTATTTGGTAAAACTTTTTTCTTTTTATTTATAGTTTTAACTATAGCTTTACCTTTAAATTTAGATGTTTTAGCAAATCGTTCACGTTTAACATTTGATACAGTATCTGGAGTTTTTGTATTATTTGTCAAGATTTTTTCTAAATCTTCAGCCGATAATTCTGGTAAATCAACTACTGGTGGATTTTTTGTAACTCCCCAAGTATAATTTTCCATATCATATTGACGTTTGATTTGTAAATATTTATTGTATTTTTCTTGTGCATCTTTTTCAAGAGATTTAAGTGCTTCTAAAGCATCTTTAGCGTTTTTACTAGAAACTTCTAAATCTTTACGCGCTTTTTCTAATTCTTTAAGAATTAAAGCATGATTATTTTTAATGTATTCTAAACGTTCTTTCTCTTCAGTACTATTTAGAATTTTATTATTTAAGCTAGTTAATTCAGTTTCTAAAGATTCTAATTCAGATTTTAATTTTTCTTCATTCTTTTTAGCACTATCTAATTTTGATTTTGCTTCTTGTAATTCAGAATTAGCCTTAGCTAAATCACTTAATAATTTAATAATGTCGTTTTTCACTTGTTTTGCTTGACTATTATCATTAGCAATTTCAGCATTAACTTTATTTATTTCAGCTTTTGTTGAATTTAAAACTGATTCATTATTATCATTAGCTTCTTTTGCACTATTGAATGTTTGAGTAGCTGTATTAAGTTTAGATGGTTTATTTTGCTCTTGTTTTAATTCATCTTCACGTTTTGCTAATTCTTTTTCTTCAGCAGCTTTTTCATTTTCAATACGTGTTATTTCAGATTTCGCTTTTTCTAAATTAGCTTTTAGTTCTGTAGTATCTTTAACTTCTAATAACGGTAGAGTTTTTTCAGATTTAGCCCCCCATAATTTATCGAATTTTTCATAAATTGGGTTCCCGTTGTCATCATAGCCTGTCACTCCATAACGCGGAGGTACACTTACTACACCTAATCTTAGCCAGTTATAATATTTACTATCTGATGGTGTTAACACGAAGTATGTTCCAAACGTTTGGTCTTCTGTATTCATTAAGTGTTTAGCATGATAATAATGATTATTCGCTCTTCCTTCATGGTAGAAACGTTGTACTGATTGATAGATAGAATCGAATAGGAATTTTCTTGCCACCATATTTGATTGAGAGTCGTCTTTATCAATCGATTTCGCATCTAAACTTTCAAATCTGTTGTATACAGTACCTCTATCAGTTTTATCAATTCCATTTTCGAATGCAGATTTATTAATAGAGCGGTTGTCGTGGTCTGGTTCTTTAAAACCACTTTCTTTTGTATATTTAGCAATATCTTGTGCAAATTTTAATACGTTTAAGTTTGTTTTAGCTGGCGCTAGTCCAAATTGTTTACGTACTTGATTATTTAAGTAATTAAAGTATTGTGTTAATAAAATTTGGTCTTTTTCAGATAAATTATTAACATCTACTTTTTCACTATTAGAATAATCAATAGAATCTGTATCTAAGATTGGATATTTTTTAACTGCTTCTTTTTCTTTAGCAACTACACTTCCAATTGTTTTTTGTTGTTCTTCAAATGAAGCTTTTTGATATGTTTTTAATGCATCAACAAATTCTTGATCGAATTTGATTTCTGTTAAAATTCCTTTAACTCCAAAAATAGCTTCGTTTTTCTTAATTTCATCTTCTATTTTTACTTTTTCTGCTTTAGCATTTTCTAATTGTTTTTGTTTATTATTTAAAACAGCTTGTTGTTCATCACGTTTAGCTTCTAATTGTTTAATTTTATTTAGATTTTCAGCTTCTTCTTCTTTTGCTTTATTTAAAGCAGCTTGAGCTTCTTCTAACGCTTTTTCAGACTTCTCTTTATCTTTTTCTATTTTATTTAATGATTCAGTTAATGTATTTAGTTTATTTTTATCTTCTTTTAACTTAGCTAAAAGCGAAGCTTCTTCGCTTTGTTTTGATTTAAGATTTTTATCAATACTAGATGAATTTTCTTCTTTTTCTTTAGCTACTTTCTCTTTGTCTTGTGTATCTTTTTTCGCAGTATCAACTTCTGATTTAGATTTATTAATTTCGGTTGCAACATTATCTTTATTAGATTCTAATTTTTTAATTTCATCTGCTTTTTCATCAATTACTTTATCCGTAACATTTGAACCTTCTTCAGCATCTTTTTCCAGTTTATTAACTTTTTCAGAATCTTTCTTTGCTAACTCAACCTTTTTATCTGCTTCTTTTTTTTCTAATTCTAGTGATTTTTTAGCTTCATCAGCTTTTTGTTTTTCTTTAGCAACATCAGCTTCCGTTGTTTTTCCAACTTCAGTTTTCACCACTAAATTACTATCATTTTTTGGAGTTTCAGTTTCTGCTGCATGTGCTTCTTGCGCCATTACAGCACTACCTACTAACGCTCCTCCTAAAATCACTGTAGTTGTTATTTTTTTCATTATATTCTTTCTCCTTTTCTAAACAACTTAATATATTTTTCCACATAGTTATCAGCTAAATATATAATAAAATAGTATACACTTAACATAATATTATTAATTATAACACTACATTATAAATATATCAATATTTTTTCTTATTTATATTAACTATATTAAAAGAAAATAACTTGTAAATACAATTAATTACATTCAACTAAATAATCATAAGTATAATTTATTAACTATTTTTCAGTTATATAAATAGTTTACTAATCGTTGTTATTATCATTAATTACGAAATATGCACAATATAAAATATTGAAAAGTTTAAATCGAACACAAAGTTTTAATATTACTCCTAAGTCCATGAGACAGTATATAAATATATTTATATACTAAAATATTATCCACGTAAATATTTTCACAAATCACTAATAATTAATCATTTCACACATAAAACAAGAGCCTATTTTTCTTTCTTGAGTTTTATTTATATCACCTTAATGGATAGTTTATTAGTTATTTCAGATTATGTTATCTTTAAATATAAAAAAAGACCTTAAGCAATAAAATGCTTAAAGTCTTTTATAAGTAGTTTCAAACTAGTTAGTTTTTTTTCTACGTAACACCGCTGCTGCACCTAGTAAAATTGTTGATACTAGCATTGCGCTCATATCATTTTCCACACCAGTTTTAGCTAACTGTTTAGGTTTAACCTCAACTTTTTTCGGTGGTAATTGTGGCGCAGGTGGGGGAGTTGGTGTCCATGGTTTTGGTGGAATTTCAACTACTGGTGGCGGAGGTAAAATTGGTTTATGTGTATTTGTTAATACTACTTCACCATTTTCTCCTACTGTAGTAGTTACAGTATATCCACTTGGTACGTTGATTTCGCGTACTTCATAATTTACTACTTCACCATTTACTTTAGCTTTTAAGTTAGCAAAAGTATGTTTCCAACTATTTTCTTCATTAAGAACTACTACATCACCTTGTGGTTTATCATTTGCAAATAATTGAACAGTGATGCTAGCTGGTCTTGAAGAATCTTTGTTATTTTCATCTTCCCAAAGTTTAATTACAGATAGTTCTGTTAACGCTGGTACGTGAGTGTTAGTAATAACGATGTTGTTTTTACCTTCTACTGTAACTGTATAACCTTCTGGTACATCTACTTCTTTTACAGTATACTCGATATCTTTTCCTTCTGCTTTAGCTTTTAAGTTGCTAAATACGTGTTTCCAATTATTTTCTTTATTTAATTTAACTGGAGCACCTACTGCTTTATCTCCAGCAAATAATTGTACTGTTACTTCAGTTGGTTGGATACCGTCATTGTTATTCTCATCGTTCCATTTTTTCTCAACAGAAACTTCTTTTTTAACTGGGTTGTGTTTGTTAGTTAATACTATTTTTCCATCTTTTAGACCAGAATTTTCAACAGTATAACCTTTTGGTACATTTACTTCAGATACTGAGTAAACAACCTCTTTTTTATTTAATTTTGTTGGTAAATTATCAAATAGGTGTTTCCATGCATTTGCTGCATTTAATGTAACAATACCACCTAATTTTTCACCATTTGCAAGTAATTGTACATCAATTGATGATGGACGGATTCCATCATTATTGTTGTTGTCATCCCATTTTTTCTCTACAGTTATATTTGTAACTGTTGGGTTATAAGTATTTTTAATATTGTAGCCTGTTATTTCAGGTGTATATCCTTCTACCCCAACTTCAGAGATAGTGTAGACTATTTCTTTACCATCTTTGTACTTAGGTAGATTATCGAAGCTATATTTCCAGTTGTTAGCTGCAGTAATTTCTTTTGATGCAACTTCGCTACCGTCAACAAGTAATTTTACTACTATTTTTTCTGGGCGATTTAGATCTTTATCGTTGTTATCTACCCATGTTTTAGTACCAACTACATTTACTTTTTCATCGATTTTTTTGTTTGTAATTTTGTAAACAGCATCAGCTGCTACTCCATTTTCTTTTGCTTCTGTTTGTTTTTTAGCGTTAATAAGTAATTTAACTGCTTTATCTGGTAATGAATATCCAGTTGGCGCTGCTATTTCTTCAAGAAGATAGTAATGATTTACTAAATCTTCAACAGATGCTTCACCTTTTTTATTCGTAGTTAAAGTAGTTATTGAACTTCCGAATTTATTTCCATCTTTGTCAGATGCATAAACGTTAAACTTAGCCCCTTCTAGTGGTGCATTAGTCACAGAGTCTTGTTTTAGTATAGATAATGAATACTTTTTACCCTCTGCTTCACCACCAGGTGTTAGAGTTTTTATCCAAGATTCAGATGTTAGAGAAACTTTATTTGGTTTATCTACTTTGCCACCATTATCATTAGAACCTTCTGTAACAACTTCACCTTCTAATTTTGAATTATTGTGATAAAGTGTTCCATTTGGTGGTGTTTTACCTAAAGTAACATCGTACATGATACGGATATTATCACTTGGTAAAATATCTCTTAAGAATTTTACTGTGAATCCTCTGTTATCTGCATTGAAAGTTACTTTATAATCTGTTTCTGGTAATGGTTTTGCAGTTGCTGGATAGTTATCCAGACGATATACACCGTCAGTAGGAGTATATGTAAATGTACCATATTCTACTTTAACAGAACTTGGATCAATAGTACCATCTGAAAATGCCAAGTTATCAGTAACTACAACATTTTTCATATGTTTACCATCAGCATTTACTTTAATTTTATAACGTAAGTCTGATGATTTACTTTCTCTTTGCCAACCTTCTTTTTTGATTCCAACTTTAGGTTGAACAGGAGCTCCTTTATATTTAAGTTTATCTCCTTCAATTTTTTTTCCATCAACAGTTAAATTGAAGTCTAGATCTTTTTCTCCTGATACTTTCTCATGGTCTACACGCCCATAAAAGAAGAAATCTCCAATTACTTCTGCATGTTTACTTGGATAGTCAGTATAAGTAAAAGTTAGATTTTTCTTTTTCAAATCAACCGCTGCATTTGCTACAACTTCAGAAGTATTGTTTTTATCAACAATATTGAATGTTCTATTTTTATCAGCATAAGTACTACCAAATTGGAATTGATCAGGTATTCCTATAGTTGATGTATCTCCTTGTTTCACTTTTGAAGGATTAGGTATGCTAAACTCTGCACTAACTTTGAAAGTTTCCCATGGTGTTAGAGCATGATCAACTTTTCCGCCTTCATTTTTTTCCACACGGACATTAGACACATCAATCTTCTTCTCAGTTGATTCTGCAGCCTTAGCTTTACCTTGGTCAAAAAATGATAATCCAGTTACTGCACATATTACAAACAGTAATACACCTAAAAATTTAAAAACTGCTTTTTTCATTAATATTTCCCTCCTTTTTTATAAATTTACAGTTTTCTTGAAAGTACAAATATTATTTAAAATATTTATATATTTGTTTCTTTCATCTATAATAGTATCACTTTTTGTATATATTTGTCAAATTAATTTTAGGAATCGTTTTACATGTTTGATATTATAGGTTTTAATTATATTTTAATATAATTTTATTTTATCAAGTTAGTGTTACTGTTTAGAAATTTAATATCTTTAACATCATTATTATATTAACAAATATCATAGTACTAATCGCTGTATTAGTACTTTTTTTTATCCACTATCGTACGAGTTTAGTTTTAACACGATAATTAATATACATTATTAATTAAATAAAAGACAAAAATACCCTTAGGACTATACATCCTAAAGGTATTTTTTGGAAAATATACAATTATTTATTGTCTTCTTTTCGTTTTCTTAATAAACCAAATGATAGCAATGATAATAAACCAAAACCTAAAGATGTTGCACTTTGTGTTTCCATACCTGTCTTACTTAGTATTTTCTCTCCAGACTTACGTATTGTTGTCGCAACTTTATTATTATCAGCTTCAACATTATGTTTTTCTGGTTCCGTTGGTTTCTCTGGCTCAACTGGTTTTTCTGGTTCAGCTGGTTTTTCTGGTTCCGTTGGTTTCTCTGGCTCAGCCGGTTTTTCTGGCTCAACTGGTTTTTCTGGTTCCGTCGGTTTTTCAGGCTCAGCTGGTTTCTCTGGTTCAGCTGGTTTTTCCGGTTCAGCTGGTTTTTCCGGTTCAGCTGGTTTTTCTGGCTCAGCTGGTTTTTCCGGTTCAACTGGTTTTTCTGGCTCAGCTGGTTTCTCAGGCTCAGCTGGTTTCTCTGGTTCTGCCGGTTTTTCAGGCTCAACTGGTTTTTCTGGTTCCGTTGGTTTTTCTGGCTCAGATGGTTTTTCCGGTTCTGCCGGTTTCTCTGGTTCAGCTGGTTTCTCAGGTTCAGATGGTTTTTCCGGTTCAACTGGTTTTTCTGGTTCTGTAGCTATTCCATTTAATTTAGATTCTGCTTCTTTAACTTTAGCTACTAATTGATCGACTTCATTTTGTGATAAATTCTTGTTTAATGCTTCTTTTGCTTCTTCTAAAAGTTTATCATATTCTTCTTTTAGATTATTATCAGCATTTTTATACTTATCTATATTTTTCAATTCTGAGCTATTATCTACTAATTGTTTTAGTTCTGTTTTATCAGTATCTAATCCATTTAATGAATCTTTGGCTTCTTGTAATTTTGCTTTCGCTGCATCTACTTCTGCTTGTGTTACATTTTCTTTCGCTAATACTGCTTTCGCTTCTTCTACTACTTTATCATATGCAGCTTGTTTGTCTGCATCGGCATTATAGTATTTAGCGTTGCTGTTTTTAGTATTACTTTCATCTGATAATTCTTGTAATTTAGATTTATCAGTGTCTGCACCGTTCAACGCAACTTTCGCTTCTTGTAATTTAGCTTTCGCTGCATCTACTTCCGCTTGTGCTACATTTTCTTTAGCTAACACTACTTTTGCTTCTTCAACTGCTTTATCATATGCAACTTGTTTGTCTGCATCAGCGTTGTAGTATTTAGCGTTAGCATCTTTCGTTACACTCTCATCTGCAAGATTTTGTAGAGCTTCTTTATTTGTCTCAGCTCCGTTTAATGCATCTTTCGCTTCTTGTAACTTAGCTTTTGCTTCGTCGATTTCTTTTTGCGTTACATTTTCTTTAGCTAATACTTTTTTAGCTTCTTCAACTGCTTTATCATATGCAGCTTGCTTATCTGCATCCGCATTGTAGTATTTAGAATTATTGTCTTTTGTATTACTCTCATCAGCAAGATTTTGTAAAGCTTCTTTGTTTGTATCTGCTCCGTTTAATGCATCTTTCGCTTCTTGTAATTTAGCTTTCGCTGCATCGATTTCTGCTTGTGTTACATTTTCTTTCGCTAATGTTGCTTTGGCTTCCTCTACTGCTTTATCATATGCAGCTTGCTTATCTGCATCAGCGTTGTAATATTTAGCACTGTTATCTTTTGTCGCACTCTCATCAGCAAGATTTTGTAGAGCTTCTTTATTTGTGTCAGCTCCGTTTAATGCATCTTTGGCTTCTTGTAGCTTAGCTTTCGCGGCATTTACTTCTGCTTGTGTTACATTTTCTTTAGCTAATACTTTTTTAGCTTCTTCTACTGCTTTATCATATGCAGCTTGCTTATCTGCATCTGCATTATAGTATTTAGAATTGCTGTCTTTTGTATTACTTTCATCGGCTAAGTTTTGTAGAGCTTCTTTATTTGTGTCTGCTCCATTTAATAAATCTTTAGCTTCTTGTAATTTAGCTTTTGCTTCATCGATTTCTTTTTGCGTTACATTTTCTTTCGCTAATACTACTTTCGCTTCTTCTACTGCTTTGTCATATGTAGCTTGCTTATCTGCATCAGCGTTGTAGTATTTAGCGTTGCTATCTTTTGTATTACTTTCGTCAGCTAGCGCTTGTAATTTTTCTTTGGCAGTTTGATCTCCGTTCAATGCATCTTTGGCTTCTTGTATCTTAGCTTTCGCTGCATCTACTCCTGCTTGTGTTACATTTTCTTTCGCTAATATTGCTTTTGCTTCTTCTACTGCCTTATCATATGCAGCTTGTTTGTCTGCATCAGCATTATAGTATTTAGCGTTGCTGTCTTTTGTATTACTTTCATCTGACAATTCTTGTAGTTTAGATTTATCTGTATCCTTACCATCTAAATCTTCTATTATTTCTTTAAGATTTTTCACTACTTCATCTATATTTTTTTGATAAGCGTATGAATCGTCAGATAACTTCTTAGCTTCTTCTATAGCTTCATCAAATTCTTTTTTAGCTTCCTCGCTTGCATTATAATATTTAGAATTATTTTTAATAGAATCTTGATCAGCTATTAGTTTATTTAACTCTGTATAATTAGTAGGTTGTCCATCTAAAGCATTTTTAGCAGCTTTAACTTCTTCAACCATTTTATCAATTTCATCTTGAGTCACATTTGGTTTAGCAAGTGTTTCTTCTGCCTTTTTCATAACATTATAATAATTTAAAAGTGATTCTTCACTTGCATTATAATATTTAGAATCTTTTGTAACTTCATCAGAATTTTTTAATTCTACTTGTTTTTCTAATTCTGTTTTATTAGTGTCTGTTCCATTTAATGCATCTTTAGCTTCTTGTAGCTTAGCTTTCGCTGCATCTACTTCTGCTTGTGTTACATTTTCTTTAGCTAGTACTGCTTTTGCTTCTTCTACTGCGTTGTTGTATGCAGCTTGCTTATCTGCATCCGCATTGTAGTATTTAGCGTTAGTTTCTTTTGTTGCACTCTCATCAGTTAAGTTTTGTAGAGCTTCTTTGTTTGTATCTGCTCCGTTTAATGCGTCTTTAGCTTCTTGTAATTTAGCTTTTGCTGCATCTACTTCTGCTTGCGTTACATTTTCTTTCGCTAATACTTTTTTAGCATCTTCAACTGCTTTATTATATGCAGCTTGTTTGTCTGCATCGGCATTATAATATTTAGCGTTAGCATCTTTCGTTGCACTCTCATCAGTTAAGTTTTGTAGAGCTTCTTTGTTTGTGTCTGCTCCGTTTAATGCATCTTTAGCTTCTTGTAGTTTAGCTTTCACTGCATCTACTTCTGCTTGCGTTACTTTTTCTTTAGCTAATACTGCTTTTGCTTCTTCTACTGCTTTGTCATATGCATCTTGTTTATCTGCATCAGCGTTGTAGTATTTAGCGTTGCTATTTTTTTTCGCACTCTCATCAGTTAAGTTTTGTAGAGCTTCTTTATTTGTGTCCGTTCCATTTAATGTATCTTTCGCTTCTTGTAATTTTGCTTTCTCGGCATCTACTTCCGCTTGTGTTACATTCTCTTTAACTAATACAGCTTTTGCTTCTTCTACCGCTTTATTGTATGCAGCTTGTTTGTCTGCATCTGCATTGTAGTATTTAGAATTACTGTCTTTTGTATTACTTTCATCAGTTAAGCTTTGTAGAGCTTCTTTGTTTGTGTTTGCTCCGTTTAATGCGTCTTTAGCTTCTTGTAATTTTGCTTTTGCTGCATCTACTTCTGCTTGCGTTACTTTTTCTTTAGCTAATGTCGCTTTTGCTTCTTCTACTACTTTGTCATATGCAGCTTGTTTGTCTGCATCGGCATTGTAGTATTTAGAATTACTGTCTTTTGTATTACTTTCATCAGCAAGATTTTGTAAAGCTTCTTTGTTTGTGTCTGCTCCGTTTAATGCATCTTTTGCTTCTTGTAATTTTGTTTTCGCTGCATCTACTTCTGCTTGAGTTACATTTTCTTTAGCTAATACTTTTTTAGCATCTTCAACTGCTTTGTCGTATGCGGCTTGTTTTTCAGAGTTTGCATTGTAGTATTTAGAATCAGTTTCTTTCGTATTACTTTCATCAGCTAGGTTTTGTAGAGCTTCTTTATTTGTATCCGCTCCGTTTAACGCATCTTTTGCTGCTTGTAGTTTAGATTTTGCTGAATCTATTTCTGCTTGCGTCACATTCTCTTTAGCTAGTACTGCTTTCGCTTCTTCTACCGCCTTATTATATGCAGCTTGCTTGTCTGCATCAGCGTTGTAGTATTTAGAATTTGTACCTTTTTTACTACTTTCGTCAGCTAGGTTTTGTAGAGTTTCTTTGTTTGTGTCTGCTCCGTTTAATGCATCTTTTGCTTCTTGTAATTTAGCTTTTGCCGCATCTACTTCTGCTTGTGTCACATTTTCTTTAGCTAGTACAGCTTTTGCTTCTTCTACCGCTTTATTGTATGCAGCTTGCTTGTCTGCATCAGCGTTGTAGTATTTAGAATTTGTATCTTTTGTACTACTTTCGTCAGCTAAGTTTTGTAAAGCTTCTTTATTTGTATCTGCTCCATTTAACGCATTTTTCGCAGCTTGTAGTTTAGCTTTCGCGGCATCTACTTCTTCTTGTGATACATTTTCTTTAGCTAATACAGTTTTCGCTTCTTCTACTGCTTTATTATACTCAGCTTGTTTGTTCACATCTGCATTGTAGTATTTAGCATTACTATCTTTTGTTTTACTTTCATCAGCTAATGATTGTAGTATTTCTGTATTTGTTTTATCTCCATTTAACGCTTCTTTTGCTGCTTGTAGTTTAGCTTTTGCTGCATCTACTTCCGCTTGCCTTACATGATCTCTAGATAATGCTTTATTAGCTTCTTCTATTGCTTTATCATATGCTTCTTTTTTATCTGCATCTGCATTGTAGTAATAGCTATAACCATTTTTCATTTCACTATCTTTGACTAACTCTGATAATTCTTCAATATTTGTATTTTTACCATTCAATGCATTTTTAGCTGCTTCTAATTTAGCTTTCGCTGCATTTATCTCTGCTTGAGTTACATTTTCCTTAGCTAATACCGCTTTTGCTTCTTCTACCGCTTCATTATATGCATCTTGTTTTTCAGTATCTGCATTGTAGTAATTAGGGTTATAATCTTTTTCGTCACTTTCATCAGCTAAACTTTGTAGTGGAGCTTTATTAGTATCTTTACCATTTAATGCTGTTTTTGCCGCTTCTAATTTAGCTTTTGCTGCATCTATTTCTGTTTGAGTTGCATTTTCTTTAGCTAACACTGCTTTTGCCGCTTCTACTGCTTTATCATATTCTGCTTTTTTAGCCGCATCTGCATTATAGTATTTAGAATTACTATCTTTCGTATTACTCTCATCAGCTAATACTTGTAGTCTTTCTTTTTGAGTTTTATCACCATTAAGTGCATCTCTTGCCGCCTGTAATTTAGCTTTTACAGCATCTACTTCTTTTTGAGTTGCATTTTCTTTCCCTAATACTTGTTTAGCTTCTTTTACCGCGTTATCATAGTCAGTTTTCTTAGCTGTTTCCGCATTATAGTATTTTGCATTACTATCCTTTGTGTTACTTTCATCAGCTAAACTTTGTAATGGAGCCTTGTTAGTATCTTCTCCATTTAACCCTGCCTTAGAAGCTTCTATAAATTCAATCAATCCATCTAAGTCTTTTTGAGTAAGCGAACTACCTTTTCCTTGGTTAGCTCCATGAATTTTTGCAAATTCGGCACTTTGATCATATTGTTTCTTAGCACTTTCGTCTGCATTATAATATTTTGGACTATTTTTTACTTTATCTATTTCATTATACAATGGCCAGAATTTAGAAAAATCAGTATCTTTTCCATCTAATGCGGAATCTGTTTCTAGTATTTTTGCTTTTGCCGCATCTACTTCTGCTTGAGTTACATTTTCTTTTAATAGTATTTCTCTAGCCGCTTCTACTGCATTGTAATGCGCTTCTTGTTTTTCTTCTGTTGCATTATAACTTCTACTAGAACTATATGTTTTCCACGATTCATCAACTAATTTCTTAAGTTCTTCAGAATTAGTTTCTGTTCCATTTAACGAATCTTTTGCTGCTTGTAGTTTAGCTTTCGCTGCATCTATTTCTTTTTGTGTTACATTTTCTTTCGCTAATACTTTTTTAGCTTCTTCTTCAGCTTTATCATATGCTAATTTTTTCTCAGAATCAGCATTGTAGTACGTAGAATTACTATCTTTTTCATTACTTTCATTTACTAAAATTTCTAGTTTTTCTTTAGTAGATTGATTACCATTTAGAGCTTCTTTTGCTGCATCTATTTTTTCTTTTGCTGCATCTATTTCAGCTTGAGAAATATTTTCTCTACTTAATAGTTCTTTCACATCTTCAATAGCTTTATCATATGCAACTTTTCTATCATCATCAGCATTATAGTATTTTTCATTACTATCTTTGCTATTACTTTCATCTACTAGAGTTTGTAAATCTTCTCTACGTATTCTATCACCGTTTAAAGCATCTCTTGCAGCTGCTAATTGTTTTTTCGCAAGATTAACTTCTTCTTGTGTCGCTTTTTCTTTTGATAAGACTTTTTGAGCCTCTTCTACAGCTAAGTCATAAACAAATTTTCTAGAGTCTTCTGCTTTAGTATATTTGTCTTCCTTAGTTTTATTTTCTAAGTCTTTTACTAATTTAGATAATTCAGATTTATCTGTTTCCTTACCATCTAATGATTTTACAATATAATATAAGTAACTTTCTATTCCTCCTACATCACTCTGTGTTACATTTTCTTTTGTTAGTAATGCCTTAGCATCTTTTATACGTTTTTCATATAATGCTCTTTTCTCTGGATCTGCATTATAAAATTCGTGACTATTTAAAACTGATTCTTCTTTATCTATATAGGCTTGTAATCCTTCAAAATTAGTTGGTTGCCCATCTAATCCATTTTTTGCTGTTTCTAATTTAGCTTTTGCTGCATTTATTTCATCCTGTGTTGGATTTGCTTTAGCTAATAGTGCTTTCGCTTCTTCTACAGCTTCATCATAAGCTATAAGTTCTCCACCAGAAGCATTATAGTATTTATAATTTGTATTTTTAGAATTACTTTCATCTACTAATTTTTGTAGAGCATCTTTATCAGTTGCTTTTCCATCTAAATCTTCAATGATTTCTTTAAGATTTTTTACTGTTTCGTCAACATTTTTTTGATAAGCTTCTGGGTTGCTTGCTAATTTCTTAGCTTCTTCTATTGCTTCATCATATTCTTTTTTTGCTGCATCACTAGCATTAAAGTATTTAGGATCATTGTGCATAGTGTTTTGAGCAGCTATTAGTTTATTTAACTCTTCATAATTTGTTGGTTTCCCGTCTAATGCATTTTTAGCCGCTTCTACTTCTTCTTTCATTTTATCAACTTCAATTTGAGTAGCATTTGATTTAGCTAATATTTCTTCTGCTTTTTTCACCGTATTATAGTAGTTTAATAATGCATCTTTACTTGCATTATAATACTTAGGATCTTTTGTTACTTCATCAGAGTTACTTAATTCTACTAATTTTTGTAATTTCGATTTATCTGTTTCAGCACCATTTAATGCATCTTTAGCTGCTTGTAACTTAGCTCTTGCCGCATCTGTTTCTTTTTGAGTTGCATTTTCTTTTGATAATACTTGTTTAGCTGCTTCTACTTCTTTATCATATGCAGCCTTTTTAGCTTCATCCGCATTATAATATTTAGAATTTTCTTCTTTATTTTCTGTTGCTAATTTTTGTAATTCAGCTTTGTCTGTAGGACGACCAGTTAATTCACCTTTAGATTCTAACGTGAATTTTATTAATTCATTAATACTTTCTTGTGAAGTGTGGTTATCTTCACCACTATCTAGCCCTTCAATTACTGCTTGTATATCATCAATATTTGTTTCATAAAAACTTTTCGCTTCCTCTGAAGCATTATAATATTGTGGACTATTTTTAATATTATCAATTTCGTTATAAAGCTCTCTTAATTTTGAGTAATCAGTTGGTTTCCCATTTAATGCATTTTTAGCCTCATTAATTTTTGCTACTACGGCATTTATTTCTGTCTGAGAAATAGGTGCTTTTGCTGCTTTTGTTTTTCCTTCAGCAATAGCATTATTATAGGCAGTTACTTTGGCCTTATCAGTTTCATTATAATATTTTTCGTTTGTTTTTTTAAATTCATCATCAGCATTAATTAAATTATTTAACTGGCCTTTATTTGTTACAGCGACATTTTGCAGTTTTTTAACTTCTAATGTAAGGTCATTTGTTACTTCGTTAGTACGTCTTTGAGCTGTTCTTCTATCGGCTAAAACTTTTTTAGCTTCTGCCAATGCTTTATCAAATGCACTTCGTTGAGCTGGTGTAGCATTTAAATAATGTTCACTATTTTTAACTGTATCTCCAGTTGCAATCCATCCTTTTAGACCTTTCACATCAACTCCAGGAAGAGCTCTTGCATCTCTATCATTATCTGTTTCTATTTCTTCTTTTTTTGCTACTTCTTTATTTTCGAGTTGTTTAGCTAAAACTTTTCCAATAATATTATTTACTTTATTAGTAATATCGTCAACTTCAGTTTGATCTGTATTTCTCTTATAAAGTACAGAGTTAGCTTCTATAATAACAGTACTTAAAGAATTTTTACTTTTTTCATCAACATTTTCAGCACTTTGTAATTCAGTTGCTTCTTTTATGGCAACTTCTAACATTACTTTATCTACTTCTTCGGTTACTTCTTGATTAGATTCAATACTTTTATTTGTTTCTTCTTTTTTAGCAACTTCAGGAGTATTTACTGATTCTTCATTATCTACTGATCTTCTGACTCTTTTTTTATTAGTTATTTCCTCATTAACAACTTCTTCACTAGTAGCTTCTTTTTTAGCTGTTTCTTTATTGACAGCTTCTTCACTAGTAGCTTCCTTTTCTGTTGTTTCTTTATTGACAGTTTCTTTACTAATTACTTCTTTTTTAGCTGTTTTTTTATTATCATTTTCTTTACTAATTACTTCTTCAGCTGTTTCATATGAAGTAGGTTGTTCAGTTACTACCGGTTTACTATTAGCTTGTTGTATATTTTGATTACTATTTACAGAAATATTTTTTTCTTGTTTAACTTCTATTTTATTAGTACTAGTTTCTTCAGTTACTTCTGCGGCATGAGCAACACTACCCATACCAAAGAAAATAGATGCTGCAACAGCTACTGATGCTGCTCCAACAGTGAATTTTTTTATAGAATAACGTGTTACTTTTTCTCCATCTTTTTCTAGGTGTAGTTTATAATTATTTTTCCCTATCATAATATATATTTCCTTTCTCCATATAATCCTATTTTTTTTGATTATATATATAAAATACCATTCTCTATTATCCTACATTATATTAATTTTGTCTATTAAAAAATACTAAATTAATAATAATTTTATATATAATTTTCTAGGTTATAAACAAGCTATCTCTTGCGTTAATTTATCTTTACCGATGAGATTACCATTATTTAGTAGACATAAATATTTACTTTATTAATTATTTTTTTCAGAAAGCTATTTAGAACAAAATAAATACACTATAACTGTAAAATTATAGTGTATTTTTATTATTATATTAAAGGTTTATCTTTTATATATTATGCAGAAGCTCCACTTGTTGCATCAGCTGCCGGTGCTGCTGGCGCCGCTCCATGTCCTCCAGCATTAGATGCTCCACTCGTTGCATCAGCTGCTGGTGCTGCTTGGTGGTATCCTCCAGCTGCCGCTGCTCCTGCTGGTACTAATGCTTGACCAGTTTGTTTTAAATACCAATCTACGATAGGCTTAAAGTCTAAGATATATTCATTGATTCCAGCATATTTACCATCTTTGTCATACATTGCTTGGTAGTTATGTACAACATATTTATCTGGTCCATGAGTTGGAACGTGTGTACGGAATACATCTACTTGACCTGAACGTAGTAAACCTACTAACCAGTTTACACTTCCATATACTCTTTCTGGGTGAACATTAGATAATGAACATCCTACTTGTTCTGGACGACGTTTTGCTAACATTTCATAATCTTCTTTATTGTAGTTATAGTATAAGAATTGGTTGTTACTGTCAGCGTAAGTTAATTCCATCGGCATTGAGTTTAAAAAGTAATTTAATTGATCTACTGTTAAGATACCACGATCTAATTTCACGTAAGTATCACCTGATACAGCATTAACTTTTTCTGCTGCTTTTTCATACCAGTCATCAGCATTTCCATCAACATCCTCAATTGTAGTAGAAATTTTTCCACTTGCTGTTAAATCTTCTGGTGGAGTTGGCTTTCTTTCTGCTAATGATTGAGCCACTGTAGCAAATTTAACAAATTTAGTTAAACAAGTACGTAAGTATCCAATTGTACCTTCATCTTTAAGGTTTCCATTTTCATCAAACGCTTCTTTAGCTTTTCCTAAAAGGAACTCATTACCTGGGAATACAATTGCATTAACTCCCGGAGCATCCAAAATTTGACGTAAGTGTAATTGGGCACGTGATGATCCTTGATCATAATATGATGCACCTACAACCATTACTGGTTTATTTTCAAATGGGTGCAATTCATAAGATAACCACTCTAAAGCACTTTTTAGTGAAGCAGTAATTGTGTGGTTATGTTCAGGTGTTGAAATAATTACTCCATCTGCTTGTAATATTTTACGGTTCATCACTAATAAGTCTTTATTTTCAGTTGAATGATCTTCATCTTGGTTAAACATTGGTAAATTTGTAATATCTAATAACTCTAAAGTAAATAAATCTTTATATTCTCTAGCGATAAATTCCATTAATTTACGGTTATACGATATTTCTGCATTTGATCCTACGATTCCTACTAATTTCATGTTTTCTACACTCCTATCTTATTTTAAATCTTCCCATGAGAAGTTTTCAATTTCTTTTTCAGCTTGTTTATGTGCATGCATTAATTTTTCAGTAATTTTAATGAATAATAAAAAGTCTGCAAATAAACTATCTAACTTAGCAACTGTTTCTGGGTTAGAAATATCACCAGCTTCATCAAAAGCTTGTAATGAGCGTCCTAGCAAGAACTCTGAACTTGGCATTACACGTGCTTTTACTTCTGGAGAGTCTAAAATTTGACGAATATGTGCTTGAGCTCTTGATGAACCTAAAGTCCCGTAAGATGCACCTGTTAACATTACTGGTTTATCTAATAATGGGTGGATTCCATAAGATAACCAAGCGATAACACTCATAAGTGATGCTGGTACAGCGTGATCATACTCTGGACTACTAATAATTACTCCATCTGCAGCTTCTATTTTTGCAGCTATTTCTGTAATTGCCTCTGGCACCTTTTTATCTGCTGGTTTGTTGAATAAAGGTATATCCTTAATTTCTACTAATTCAATCTCAGCTTTTTCTGCAAAATGTTTTTGAATAAATTGTAATAATTGACGGTTTGTCGATTTTTTAGAGTTTGTTCCTACTATCCCTACTAATTTTACCATTTTTTTAGTTCCTTTCGATGTATTAATATTCGTTTTATTAGGTTGTATCATTTCCTCATTTTTAAAAATACGAGTATTATTTTTTGTACGTTTATTCTTAATCAATTTGTTGCCTACCTCTCTTATCTTTCTAAGAATTTTTATTAACATTTATTCTATTATCCTATCTAATATTCCTTTAGAATAATAAACTTTACCCTCGACTGTTACAACAATTCCTTCTATTTCAGGTATTTCTTCTAAAGTATTCATTATTGTTTCAATACTCTGACCGTACAGTCGTGTAGTCCAAATTTCACCATCTACTGATAACTTAGATAAAATCGTTAATCCAGCTATTTCAGTCTCAACAGGATAGCCTGTTTTTGGGTCTATTATATGGTGGTAAGTTTTCCCATCTATCCCTGTATATTTACGTTCATATACCCCTGAAGTCACTACTGATTCATCATGTATTCTAAGTATACATATATGATTACCACGACTTTCAGTTGGATTTTGAATACCTATTCGCCAATGAAAGTCATTGTTGTGTAACGCAGGACCAAAGGTAACTACATTACCCCCTAAATTTATTAGGCCTGAATTTATACCTACGTTTTTAAGATAGTTTACAATTAAATCTGCTATGTAGCCTTTCGCTAGCGCTCCTAAGTTTATTTCCATATTTTTCTTAGTGAGATATACTGATTTCTGGCTGTCATTCAACTCTATACAGTTAGGGTCAGTAATCTTTAGTAATGCTTGGATCTCATCATTCGTTGGTACTCTTGCATCAGAAAAACCAATACGCCACGCCTGTATTATAGGTCCAACAGCAATATTCAATAAACTTTGAGGTGCTAAACTATGAATTTTTCCTAAGCGAATTAACTCATATAAATCACGGTGAACAACAACAGGTTTAATACCAGCATTGTGATTAATTTCCATTAATTCAGAATCATCATCATTGGCACTAAATCTATCTTTGTACATCTCTAACAATATTACTACATCATCAAAAATTCTCTCTATGTTTTCTTGATCATATAAAACTATATCGATAGATGCACCCATCAATTTTATCGTTCTTGATTTTAGTTGCACTTTTTCACCTCCAGACTACATAATCTCAGAAAGAAAAGCTTTATCGCCCGTATATTTTACAATAAATAGTATATGATACAACAAAGAAAAAATATAAATACTTTCCTTATGAGGTAATTATATAACAACAATAAAGATAATGCAAGCTAATATTTTATTATATTTGAAGAAAGTAGTTTATGTTTCATATAAAACCGTAACCTTGTATCCTTATTGCTAAAGGTTTCTTATAGAATATAGATATTATTAACAAATAAAATATTTTAGTACTTATTTATTATTTTATAGAAATAAGTAAACTGTTTCATTTTTTGTATTATTCTGTTTTATTCTTAAGTAATGAAATATTTTTTTCATAGTTATGACAAAACAAAAGTTATATTAAAGGAAAACATTGATAAATTAAAGTTTATTGCACAAGACACATTTCGTCCACATATTAAGTAACTATAATAATTATTTTACTAATCATCTCTTTTTCTATTTTATTAAAATATTATTTCCTGTAACATAAAACTGATTTATAAAAAACTAGACTATTTTATAAGTAAAAACAATAATCAATAATCTTTCTATTTATAATGATTACTAAAAATTTTTCTTTATTTAATATTTTAAAAAATAAATTTAATCGATATCTTCTCTCAATTATAAAAAAAGACTAGTAATTTTAGTTACTAGTCTTTTCTGCTTTTTACTGTTAAATTAGCGTTTGATGTTGTAGAATGCTTGTACACCTGGGTATTCAGCTGTTGCATCTAATTCATCTTCAATACGTAATAATTGGTTGTATTTAGCAATACGGTCTGTACGGCTAAGAGAACCTGTTTTAATTTGTCCTGCGTTAGTTGCAACTGCGATATCTGAGATTGTAGAATCTTCAGTTTCACCAGAACGGTGAGAGATAACAGCTGTGTAACGAGCACGTTTAGCCATTTCGATAGCATTTAGAGTTTCTGTTAATGTACCGATTTGGTTAACTTTGATTAAGATTGAGTTACCAACACCTTGTTCGATACCTTGTGATAATTTTTTAGTATTTGTTACGAATAAATCGTCACCTACTAATTGTACACGGTCACCGATACGTTCTGTAAGTAATCTCCATCCTTCCCAGTCATTTTCGTCCATACCATCTTCGATAGTGATGATTGGGTATTTGTTTACTAATTCTTCTAAGTAATCTACTTGTTCAGCTGAAGTACGGCTTGCTCCACCTTCACCTTCGAATTTAGCATAGTTATAAACTCCGTTTTCGTAGAATTCTGATGATGCACAGTCGAATCCTAAGAATACATCTTTACCTGGCTCTAAACCAGCAGCTTTAATAGCAGCTAAGATTGTTTCAACAGCATCTTCAGTTCCTTCGAATGTTGGAGCGAATCCACCTTCGTCACCTACTGCAGTTGATAATCCACGAGCGTGTAATAATTTAGCTAAGTTGTGGAATACTTCAGCTCCCCAACGTAAAGCTTCTTTGAATGTAGGTGCTCCTACTGGTAAAATCATGAACTCTTGGAATGCGATTGGAGCATCTGAGTGAGATCCACCATTTACAATGTTCATCATTGGAGTTGGTAATTCTTTAGAGTTAGTTCCTCCTAAGTATCTGTATAGAGGCACTCCTAATGCATCAGCTGCAGCGTGTGCTACTGCTAAAGATACACCTAAGATTGCGTTAGCTCCTAGACGTCCTTTGTTTTCAGTTCCGTCTAATTCGATCATAGCATAGTCAATCCCTACTTGATCAAATACGTCGAATTTACCTTCTAATAATGGTGCAATTTCTTCATTAACGTTAGTTACAGCTTTAGTTACACCTTTACCTAGGTAACGTCCTTTGTCTCCATCACGTAATTCAACTGCTTCATATTGTCCAGTTGATGCTCCTGATGGTACTAATGCACGTCCAAATGCACCTGATTCAGTTGTTACTTCAACTTCTACAGTTGGGTTACCACGTGAATCTAAAACTTCTCTTGCATATACTTCTGCGATAATATCAAATGTTTTTGCTAACATTAACTTTCTCCTTATTGTTTAAATTTATATTATTATATTATTTTTACCTTAAATTAAGCTAATTTTCCACCTTCCAAAAGTGCTAAGAAAGAATCAACTTTTAGAGATGCTCCACCTACTAATGCTCCATCTACGTCTGGGCATGCTAAGTATTCTTTTACATTTTCAGGTTTTACTGATCCACCGTATTGAACACGAACTTTATCAGCTACTTCTTTTCCGTAAAGTCCTTCTACGATATCACGAACTGCTTTACACATTTTTTGTGCATCTTCTTTAGTTGCAGATTTACCTGTTCCGATAGCCCAAATTGGCTCGTAAGCAACTACTAATTTTTCAGCTTGTTCTTTAGTTAATCCTCCTAAATCAGCTTGTAATTGAGCAGTAATAACATCTACAGCTTGACCTGCTTCGTATTGTTCTAATGTTTCACCACAACATACGATTGGTACTAAACCATTAGCAAATGCTGCTTTTGTTTTTTTGTTAATTAGTTCATCAGTTTCACCGAAGTATTCACGGCGTTCTGAGTGTCCTAGTATTACATATTTTACTCCTAAAGCGTTTAATACATATGGAGAAGTTTCCCCTGTGTATGCTCCACTTTGTTCGAAGTGACAGTTTTCAGCACCGATGCTTAATTCACTATCTTTAGTTAATTCTACTAAAGCTTCTAAGTGAGTAGCTGGTGCACAGATTGCTGATTCTACGCTTGAAGCTGCTGGTACTTTACCTGCAACTTCTTTAGCAAATTCACGAGCTTCTGCAACTGTTAAATTCATTTTCCAGTTTCCTGCTATAAATGGTATTCTTGTCATATATTTCACTCTCCTTGAGTTTTCTTTTATTATTATTTATCTGATAATGAATCGATACCTGGTAATACTTTTCCTTCAAGATATTCTAATGAAGCTCCTCCACCTGTTGAAATGTGAGAGAATTTTTCAGCATATCCTAAAGAAATCGCTGCTGTAGCACTATCTCCACCACCGATAATAGTAGTAGCACCTTCTAAGTGTGCGATAGCTTCACATACCCCAATAGTACCTTTGGCAAAGTTTGGCATTTCGAATACACCCATTGGTCCATTCCAAATTACAGTTTTTGCACCTTGTAGTGTGTTTTTGAATAATTCAACAGATTTTGGTCCGATATCTAATCCTTCTTCATCTGGTTGAATATCATTTTCTGCTACACGGCTAGGTGCATCATTTGAAAATTCTTTAGCAACTACTGTGTCAACTGGTAAAATTAGTTTATCTCCTGCTTTTTCCATAAGTTCACGTGCGTAGTCAACTTTGTCATTTTCACAAAGTGATTTACCGATTTCCTTACCTTGGGCTTTCATAAATGTATAAGCCATACCACCACCGATAATTACTTTATCAGCTTTTCCTAGTAAGTTTTCGATAACTGCAATTTTATCAGATACTTTTGCTCCACCTAAGATTGCAACTAGTGGACGTTCTGGATTATCTACTGCACCACCGATAAATTTAATTTCTTTATCTACTAAGAATCCTGATGCAGAGTTTCCTTCTCCAATATTAGAAGCAATACCTACGTTTGATGCGTGAGCACGGTGAGCCGTACCGAATGCGTCATTAACATATACATCTCCTAGTGAAGCCCAGTATTTAGCAAGTTCAGGATCATTTTTAGATTCTTTCTTACCGTCTACATCTTCAAAACGAGTGTTTTCGAACATTAAGATTTCTCCATCTTTAAGTTCTTTTACAGCTGCTTCTAATTCAGCTCCACGAGTTTCAGGTACGAATTTTACTTCTTTACCTAATAATTCTGATAATCTTTTAGCTACAGGTGCTAAGCTTTTAGATGCTTTATCAGCTTCTTCTTTCACACGTCCTAAGTGAGAGAACGCAACTACTTTTGCACCTTGGTTTAAAGCATACTCAATAGTTGGTAATGCTGCTGTAATACGATTATCGTTAGTAATTTCACCATCTTTTAAAGGCACGTTGAAGTCAACACGCATTAAGACAGTTTTCCCTTGTAAATTACCTAAGTCTTTGATAGATTTCTTCATGGAAAGCTCCTTTATTATTTATTAGAATATATGAGACAAGATATAAGCTTTTAAAAACTTATATCTCATCTATTCATCCTATTATATATTATAGATTATTTTATTAATCCTGCAAAGTATTTTAATGTTCTTACTAATTGAGAAGTGTAAGACATTTCGTTATCGTACCAAGATACAACTTTAACTAATTGTTTGTCTCCAACTGTTAATACTTTTGTTTGAGTAGCATCGAATAATGATCCAAATTCGATTCCTACGATATCAGAAGAAACGATTGGGTCTACATTGTATCCGAATGATTCGTTAGAAGCAGCTTGCATTGCAGCGTTAACTTCTTCAGCTGTTACAGTTTTTTCAACTACAGCTACTAATTCAGTTAATGATCCAGTTGGTACTGGTACACGTTGTGCAGCTCCATCTAATTTTCCGTTTAATTCTGGAATTACTAATCCGATTGCTTTAGCAGCACCAGTTGTGTTAGGAACGATGTTTTCAGCTGCTGCACGAGCACGACGTAAGTCTCCACCACGGTGAGGAGCATCAAGAGTATTTTGGTCTCCAGTGTATCCGTGGATTGTAGTCATTAATCCTTCAACTACTGTGAAGTTATCGTGTAAAGCTTTAGCCATTGGAGCTAAACAGTTAGTTGTACAAGAAGCACCTGAGATAACTGTTTCTGTTCCATCTAAAGTTTCGTGGTTTACGTTGTATACGATAGTTTTGATGTCATTTCCACCTGGTGCAGAAATAACAACTTTTTTAGCTCCTGCTTGGATGTGAGCTTCAGCTTTTTCTTTAGAAGTGAAGAAACCAGTACATTCTAATACTACGTCAATTCCTAATTCTCCCCATGGAAGCTCAGCTGGGTTTGGATTAGCAAATCCTTTGATTTCTTTACCGTTTACGATTAGGCTTCCGTTTTTCTCAAATACTTCACCTTGGAAACGTCCTTGAGTTGTATCATATTTTAATAAGTGTACTAATTGGTTAACTGGAGTTAAGTCGTTAATTGCTACAACTTCAATTCCTTCTACGTTTTGAATTCTTCTTAATGCTAGACGTCCGATACGTCCAAATCCGTTAATTGCTACTTTTACTGTCATTTATAAAAGCCCTCCTATATTATTTTATTAACTTTATTTATAATTTTTTTGCAAATTGCCTCATCAATAATTAGTGTCATATTAGCCGGTTTAGTATTTAAATAACTAAATACCGCATCCGCCTTATCTTCACCACCAACTATTGTAAAGACATTATCAATGCCATTAACATCTTTAAAACTCATACCTATAGTAGAGGTTTTAAATACTTCACTGCCGCTCTCATCGAAGTAACTTCCGAATGATTCACAAACAGCTTTTTTCTCTTCCAACACCTTCAAAATTTCTTTAGATGATTTTCTTCTATAAGCCATTTCAAAAGCATTCCCTATACTATGGATAATTATTGATGTTTTGCTTATGACATCTAAAGCATTTTTTACAACTGGTTCTTTTTTCAGTTCATCTAATGCTTTTTGTCCCAAGTTATCCGGTGCATGTAACAGTTGATAATTATTTCCAGAATTTCTAGCCATTTTTGACGCTATATTATTCGCTTGATATTCTGTATTCACAACGGATAAACCACCTCTTAGAGGCGTTATAGTGACATCTTTACCATAACCAAATGTTTCATCAGTTTTACTAGTTACATAGTACATTGTACTTCCACCACTAACACCAATTACGCACTCTTTGGTGATTTTTTCATTAACCTTATCTAAAAGAAGTTCAGTCATTTCTTCTCTAGTACCTTCATTATTTATGAAGTCACCAGCAATTATATGTACTTCTTTTACTGAAAAGTGTTTTCTTAATAGTTTCTTTTCTTCTGCGAATGCATCATTAACTAGCGAGTCTTTTATTTCTGATAAAAGTTCTTCACCTTTTTCTGTGATACTCATTCCAGTTGTTTTTTTAATAATTAAACCTAATTTAGATAACACTTCACATTCAGTTCGTAATTGCCTTTCTGTCATATCTACAAAATTTAATAGTGTTTTTCTTCCGATGGGTTGATTTACCTTAATCGTAAGTAATAGTGCATACCTACTATTAAATTTAGCAAACATCTCAGGTATAAGTTTATTTTGCATATGTAACAAATGTAAAATATCCATCTTCTTATTCCCCTATGTAATTGAAAGTTTTATTATGTTTCCCACTTCAATTTTATTTGGTTGGACACTTTTCGTCCTGTTCGGTCAAAAAACGACCAACTTGAAGTAAAAAAATAAACTTTCTGATTAGATTATAACAAACGGAACTTGAAAAATCAAGTGTTTAAGCTGAAAATCTATCAAAAAATTTAATTTTTATTTTAAAACCGCTAACAATTCTACTAAAATGATAAAATAGAAGACGAAAATCATCTCGTACTCTTTATAATCTACTGGTAAGTCTGAAATATACTGACTTGGATAATCAAGTTCTACTTCTTTTTTAAGCCCGTCTATTTTTATATTATTTAGATTGTATCTATCTAATATTAAACTTAGCTCTTTTGAATTATAGTAAAATATTTTTTTAACTTTTGAGAAGAATACACCATCTGCTTGTATAATATTTTCTATTACTGATAATACAGACATAAAGTGCTTCTCTGCGTTTTTTGTATCTTTACTAATTGTACTATAAAGATGTTCTAGTATTTGAGCCGGAATTTGATATCTTAATTCTAAGCTATTTATATTTAGAGCATCAGTATCAACTGTTTTTTTCGTTTTAATTTTTTTATTAGTTTGTTTTATCACTTCCGCTTTTTTTGACTTCTCTTTTTTATCAACAAAAACTACAAACTTGTCTTCTATATCTATAATTTCCTTTTTAGAAAAATTTAATTCCCCTACTTTTTCTATAGTTTTTTCTTGATCTAACTTTTTATAAGGACGTTTAAATTTATCTCCATCTAATAGATAAAAACCTCTATATGATTTATGATATTTAAATTTCAATGTTACACCTCTTTTCAAACTAAAATCCCTTTCTATACTACCATATTTAGAAGAAATATTCAACTTTGTAAAGATTTTCTCTATATAGTTATCCTTTTTTATAAAAAAATAGCGTAATATATTAATTTTATACTACGCTATGTTTCAATTAAAATAAATCTCTTAATTTTGAATTTTCTATACCCGCTTCTAATAAAACAAGTAGTTTTATTCTAGCTTTTTGACCACTTAGACCTGTAGTGAAAATTACGCCATTTTGATGGAATCTTTTTCCTCCACCTTCATAGTCATATACATCTTGTGTAACTCCGTTAAAAGCACGTGATACAAATACAACTGGCATTCCACTTTCTAAACATTTTATAACTGCGGGAACTGTTTTAGGAGGGAGATTCCCTGCACCAAGAGCTTCAATAACTAGACCATCTGCACCAATTTCTCTTACGGCATCTATAAGCTCACCACTCATGCCGGCATACGCTTTTAATAAATATACTTTTTTACTATTTTTTCTAACATCATAGTGTTCTTGGTTAATAAGTTTTTGGAAGTAAATAACTTCATTTTTTGAAACTAATCCTACCGGACCAAAAGTTGGTGTTTGGAATGTCGCTACGTTAGTTGTATGAGTTTTAGTCACGTATGTAGCAGTATGTGCTTCATCATTCATAACAACTAGAACACCTTTATCTACACTCTTATCACTTGCTGCAACTACAAGAGCACTGCGTAAGTTAGCTAAACCGTCTGATCCTATTTCATTACTAGAACGCATCGCACCAGTTATAACTATAGGAATATTTACATTTAAAGTTAACTCTAAATAATATGCAGTTTCTTCTAGTGTATCAGTACCATGAGTAACTACAACACCATTATATCCTTCCTCAACAGCTTTTAGTATTCTTAATTTAATTCCTAACATTTCATTTTCAGTAATTTGAGGAGAAGGAAGATTGTATAGTACCTCTACATCTATATCTCCTATATAAGAAAAAATATTGCCACCTTCATTTAAAGGATTATCTTTATTAGGTGATACCTTCCCTGTTGTATGGTCTTCACTCATAGAAATAGTTCCACCAGTATTTATAACTAAAATTTTTTTCATGTTATTCTCCCTTATAGTCTTTTATATTATCATAACCATTTACTACTAAATCCACTTTCCCATCATCTGGATTAATAACCAATCCATGAACAGGGACATCATTCGGAATAAGTGGATGATTACATATCATATTAACATCATGAGTAACACTTTCTGTTACATCATCAAAACCATGTAACCATTTGCTAAGGTCTAAACCTGAATATTGGAGTATATCTAGTGTTTCTCCTGATATTCCGCGTTCTTTCATTTTTTCCAATATTAAATCAGTATTGATATTCTGCATACCACAATCATGGTGACCCATTACTATAATCTCATCAGCTTTTAACATATGTACTGCAATAATTAAACTACGCATAATAGAACCAAAAGGGTGTGTCAGAATTGCTCCAGCATTTTTTACTACTTTAACATCACCTTGGGATAAATTTAGTGATTTCGTCGCAAGCTCAACTAATCTAGTATCCATACAAGTAAACATAACTACTCTTTTTGCTGGATATTTATCTTCTGTTTTATATTTTTGGTACTCTTCAAATTTCACAAAATACTCATTATATTCTAGCATAGAATCTAATAATCTCATTATTATTCTCCTTACTGCAATTTATATTTTTGTTTATATTTCATTATACTACAACTTTCCCTTTAACGTAAACTCTAGATTACTATATATATTTATAGATGTATTATTAAAAAGATATATTCTATAGTCAATTAACTACAGAATATATCTTTCTTAGATTACTTCTTTATCCAGTTTACAAACTCATCTGCTTCTTTTGGTCCCATAGAACCTTGAGGATAAGTATATAACGGAGCCCCTTGTTCATGGTACTTAGCTAATAAATCATTAACAAAAGTCCATGATACTACTATCTGATCCCATTGCGAGAATAGTGATCTATCTCCTTTGAAACAAGCGTATAGTAATCTTTCATATGCTTCAGGAGTATTCATTCTATTTTCTAATATACAACTTTGACAAAAATCTAATGATATTGGTTGTAGTTCTTGTTCAGTTCCAGGTTTTTTTGCATTAAACTGGAAGTAAACTCCTTCATCCGGTTGTATTTTTATAACTAGTACATTACCCGGAGTATTATCAATAGATTTAAATTGAACTACTACTTGTGTTTCTCTATCTCCTAATTTTTTACCTGTTCTAATAAAGAAAGGTACTCCATCCCAGCGTTCATTATCAATAAATATTTTTAGTGCTGCATATGTTTCAGTTTTAGAATCTTTAGATATATTTTCTTCTTCTAAATATCCATCATATTGAGCCATAACAAGACTATCATTCACATTTTCTATAGGCTTAATTGCCGAAAGAAGATTAAGTTGGCTATCATGTATCCCTCGACTACCCTCTTCTTTAGGCTCTTCCATTGCAACTAGAGATAGCACTTGTAGTAAATGGTTTTGCACCATATCTTTTAAAGCACCACTCTTATCATAATAGCTAGCTCTTGTTCCTACACCTACTGTTTCAGCTGCACTAATTTGGATATTTTCTATAAAATCTTTATTCCAGATTCCTTTAAAGATAATATTTTTAAAGCGAAGAGATAGTATATTTTGAATCATCTCTTTTCCTAAGTAATGATCTATGTGATAGATTTCTTCTTGTCCAAAAAATTCAGCTAGTTCATCATTTAACATTCCTGCTTTTTCTAAGTTTTCACCGAATGGTTTTTCTACTATTACTTTAGCATTGTTTTCTGAACAATATTTTTTTAATCCTCTTGTAATTGTAAGGAAGAATGATGGAGCTACCGCATAGTAATACACATGTTGATCTATACGCATAAAATCATAAAACATTTGTAATATACGATATTCTTCTTCATCTGTCATATCCATCTTGAAATAAATTATTCTTCGAGAATACGAACTAAACTGCTCTTCATCAAATTTTGTTCTAGCATGTTCTTTTACCCAATCACGCGCTATTTCTATATATTGATCTGGTGTATATGGTCTACGTCCAATTACGATAATTTTAAATTCATCATCTAATTTTCCAAGAACATCTAGGTTATATAATGCTGGCAATAGTTTTCTGTATGTTAAATCTCCTGTACCACCAAATAGAGTTATTGCATTTCTATTTTTCATTGTTTCCAACCCAGTCATAGTGATAGTTACCTTCTTTATCTGTTCTTTCAAATGTGTGTGCTCCAAAATAATCACGTTGTGCTTGAATTAAGTTTGCTCCACTATTCGCAGTTGTGTAAATATCTAAGTATGATACTGCTGAAGTCATAGCACTTAATGGTAATCTATTAGTAATTGCTAATGCAGCTACTTCACGTAAATTATCTTGTCTTGTTTCAATAATATTTTTGAAGAATGGGTCAAAAATAAGATTTTCTAATTTAGGATTGTTTTGGTATGCTTCGATAATATTTTGTAAAATCTTAGCTTGAATAATACATCCTCCACGGAAGATTTTCGCTATTTGAGCATAATCAAATGTCCAATTATATTCTTTCTCAGCTGCTTGTAATAATTTAAATCCTTGGGCATAAGATACTATTTTAGAAATAAATAATGCATCTCTTACTATATCTTTAAGGCGTTCTTTATCACTTACAGTTTTATATGCTGGACGAGCAAATTCTTTTTCAGCTTTTACTCTTTCTTCTTTAAGATTAGACATGTATCTTCCGTTTAATGCTGCTGTAATTACTGAAACATCTATTCCTAAATCAATAGCCTGTTCATTAGTCCATTTACCTGTACCTTTTTGTTGAGATTTATCTAAAATTTTATCAACTAAGTATGAACCATCCTCTTCTTTTACTTTAAAGATATTGGCAGTGATTTCGATTAAATAAGATTCTAATTCACCTTTATTCCACTCTTCAAAAGTAGCTTGTAGTTCTTCGTTGCTAAATCCACCTAGGTGTTTTAGTACTTGATATGCTTCAGAGATAAGTTGCATATCCCCATACTCAATACCATTGTGAACCATTTTTACATAGTGTCCAGCTCCACCTGTTGAAGTATAACTACAACATGGGATATTATTAACTTTTGCTGCAATAGCTTCTAAAATAGGACGAATTTCTTCATAAGCTTTTTCGTCTCCACCAGGCATTAGTGCAGGACCAAATCTTGCCCCTTCTTCACCACCAGAAACCCCTACACCAAAGTAGTTAATTCCTTTTTCTAATAATAAGTCGTATCTTCTTTGTGTATCTTTGAAGAATGAGTTACCACCATCAATAATGATATCTCCTTTGTCTAAAAGTGGTGTTAATTGTTCGATTAAGCTATCTACTGCGAAACCAGCTTTTACCATTAAAACAACTTTCCTTGGTGTTTCTAGACTATCCACTAACTCTTGTAATGAGTATTTTCCTTCCACATTCTTGTGTGGGTGTTCTTCTAACATTTTATCAACAACTGATGTTGTTCTGTTAAACACCGCAACCTTAAATCCATTATCCGCAATATTTAATGCAAGGTTACTACCCATAACAGATAATCCGATAACTCCGATATTTTGTTTCATCAAACTGAACCTCCTAGTTTTTCTTACTTTAAATTATACCATTAAATATATATAATATGCTAATACTTTCACTTAAATTTTTTTTGTATTTTTCATTTTCTCAATACTATTTTTTAACCATAAACATATAAATAATAATATTTAATATTTTTCCATTTATTATTATACTTTATCCTCTAATTAATATAGCAATTTCAAAAAACTATTAATTATTATCTTTGTTATAGTAATTATAGTCGAAACTGTGATACAGTAGTTATGAAATCTTAATATACTTGTCTATTACAATCTAGTAAAAGTAATAAATGCTGTTTCTCAGATTGTAAAAAATATATTTCAAAATAAATTTTTTTATAAAAATAAGTGTACAAAACTTTAAAATTTTAAAATTTTAATCAAATTTAATAAAAAATAGTTGTTTTTAATTTTTTTTTGCGATATAATTTAAATATAAGTAATGATAACGTTTACTTTTATAATATATACATTCTAAGGAGAATTATGCTATGACTGAAGTTAGAGTTTTAAAAATGTTTATAAATGGAGAATTTGAGGAACATTTTAATCATGAGTATCTTAAAGTTTTAAACCCTTCGACAGAAGAAGTTATCGCTAAAATACCTGCTGGTAACTGTAAAGATGTTGACCGCGCTATTAATGCTGCTGATATTGCACAAAAATCATGGGAAAAATTACCTGCAATTGAACGTGGTGCATATTTGAAAAAAATTGCCGACAGAATTCGTCAAAGAGAACCTGAAATAACACAAGCAATCGTTGATGAAGGTGGTAAAACATTTGAATTAGCAAAAGTAGAAGTACTATTTACAGCTGACTACCTTGATTATATGGCTGAATGGGCTAGAAGATATGAGGGAGAAATCGTTCAAAGTGATAGAAAAGATGAGCATATCTTAGTATTCAAACGTCCTCATGGAGTTACTACTGGTATCTTACCATGGAACTTCCCATTTTTCTTAATCGCTAGAAAAGCTGCACCAGCTCTTCTAACTGGTAACACTATTGTTCTTAAACCAAGCCAGCTTACTCCTATCAACGCTCACATTTTTGCTGAAATTTGTATCGAAGTTGGACTTCCAAAAGGTGTTCTTAACATTATCCACGGACGTGGATCTGTAGTTGGAAATAGATTAGCATCTCATCCAAAAGTTGGATTAGTTAGCTTAACAGGTAGCCTTGCTGCAGGACAAGAAGTAATGAAAGCTGCTTCTGAAAATATTACTAATGTTTCACTAGAACTTGGTGGTAAAGCTCCAGCTATCGTATTTGCAGATGCAGATTTACACCTTGCTGCAAAAGCTATTATTGCATCACGTGTAATTAACTCTGGACAAGTTTGTAACTGTGCGGAAAGAGTATATGTTCACGAAAGCGTAAAAGAAGAATTTGAACAAATTTTATTCGCTGAATTAGATAAAGTTAAATTTGGTGATCCTAATAAAGAACGTGGATTAGACTACGGTCCACTTATTGAAAAACGCGCTCTTAAAAACGTAATTGAAAAAGTATCTTACGCTGTTAAACAAGGGGCTACTCTTGCTTATGGTGGAGAAGTTGATAAGGAACAAGTTGGTTACTTCTTTGGGCCTACTGTATTAACAAATGTTACTAATGAAATGAGCATTATGAAAGAAGAAACATTTGGACCTGTTATTCCTATCGCTACATTTAGCACTTTAGATGAAGTATTAGAATATGCTAACGATTCTGAATATGGATTAACTTCATCTATATATACTAATAACTTAAATATTGCGTTCAAAGCTATTAATGGTCTAAAATTCGGTGAAACTTATGTTAACCGTGAAAACTTTGAAGCTATGCAAGGATTCCACGCTGGACGTCGTAAATCAGGTATTGGTGGAGCTGATGGTAAACATGGTCTAGAAGAATACCTAACTACTCAAGTTGTATATCTTCAATTAGATAACGAATAATCACACTCTATAAAGATAATAAAGGCTGTATAAATTGATTTTATACAGCTTTTTTATATTAAAATACTTTCATTGTATTTTTTTCAGAAAATTATTGACAAATTTTCTGATAAATGTTAATATTTTATCAACAATTATTAAGGAGCTACTCTCATGAAAATTTTAAACTTAACTAAAAAAGAATACTTTTTCGTGCCATTTTAGCAGCACTTATATCTATACTCATTGTAGATGTAAGTGCAACGAAGCGTCTACAATGGCTAGTTAAGTTTGTTTTTCAGGCCATTGGTATTAAACTAAATGGCTTTGAGTATTAGTATATATTTATTTAGAGCTATTTAGTTTAATACTAAATAGCTTTTTATTATTAACTATTTCTTTTAGGAGGAAAAATTTTATGTCAGAAAATTCAACATGGGGTTCAAAAATTGGTTTCATACTTGCATCAGCTGGTTCTGCTATTGGACTAGGAGCTGTATGGAAGTTTCCATACATGACTGCAGCTAATGGTGGTGGAAGTTTCTTATTAGTCTTTCTAATTTTCACATTATTAATCGGTCTTCCATTACTACTTGCAGAATTTGTTTTAGGACGTGGAGCTGGAGTATCAGCTATTAGAACTTTCGGTAAATTAGGAAAAAATGAAAAATATAATATCATTGGTTATATTGGTGGATTTGCTTTATTTATACTGCTTTCATTCTATAGCGTTATCGGTGGATGGATTCTTGTGTACTTAGGTATTTCAATTGCTGATGCTTTGCACTTACATACTACTGTAGATCATGCAGCATTATTCACTAGTATCATTTCAAATCCATGGATTGCTCTTGGAGCGCAAGCATTATTTATTTTATTAAATATAATTATTGTATCTCAAGGTGTTCAAAATGGTATTGAAAAAGCATCTAAAATTATGATGCCTCTTCTATTTATTATTTTTATAATAATCATTATTAGATCACTTACTTTACCAAATGCGATGGCCGGAGTTACATATTTCTTAAAACCTGATTTCTCTAAGATTACTACTTCAGGTATCTTATTCGCACTTGGACAATCATTCTTCGCCCTATCTATTGGGGTTACAGCAATGTTAACTTATGCATCATATCTTAATAAAAAAACTGATATGGTTCAATCAGGTATCTCTGTTGTGCTTATGAACATTGCAGTATCTATTATGGCTGGACTTGCTATTTTCCCAGCAATGTCATCTTTTGGTATGGAATCAGAAGGTGGACCTAGTCTATTATTCATAGTATTACCACAACTATTCAATAATATGGCATTTGGAAAATTATTCTATATATTATTCTTAATACTATTCCTATTTGCTACTATTACATCTTCAGTTGTTATGCTAGAAATAAATGTTGGTAATATAACTAACCAAAGAAATACAAACAGAACTAAATTCAGTATCATTATCGGTATCTTGACTTTCATAGTAGGTATTCCATCTGCTTTATCTTATGGATCTTTATCAGATACTTTAATCTTTGGAAAAACAATCTTTGATCTTATGGATTTCTTAGTATCAAATATACTAATGCCACTTGGTTGTCTAGCTTTATCTATTTTCACAGGATATGTACTAGATAAAAAAGTAGCAATGAGAGAGTTACATGTTAAAGAAGATAATAAGACTAGCCTATTATTATTTAAATCTTGGTTATTCTTACTAAGATACATACTACCAGTTATTATTTTAGTAGTTTGTTTAGCACAATTTTTATAATATTTTAAAACTATTATTAAAGCTCCTATTGAGTTTTAATAATAGTTTTTTATTTAATATAATTATTTTCATAGAATTTTCTAGTTATTTTCAAAATCAATTTACAATTCATTATTTTTATAGTATAATATTACTTATAGTTTCCTATAGGCAAGATTTTCGCCATAGGGAAAGTGATGTTATTATTTTGTATTAACTATTAAATTCGAAAGGGTGATTAAATGTTTTTAAATAAATTTTTAAGAAAAAGCCAGGAAGAGTTAGAAGCTGCAAACCAACTATCTCTTCAAGAAATAAACAACACCGTAGAAATTCCAAAAGAAGGTAGTTTTTTTAAAAAAGTTTTAGCTTATAGTGGACCTGGAGCCTTAGTAGCTGTTGGTTATATGGACCCCGGTAACTGGATTACATCTATTGCTGGTGGTGCCCAATACGCGTATAGCTTACTATTTGTAATACTTATATCTAATCTAATCGCAATGTTACTACAGTCAATGTCCGTTAGACTAGGAATTGTTACTGGTATGGATTTAGCTCAAGCAACTAGAAAACATACCGGTAAAAAATTGGGATTTGTACTTTGGATTATTACCGAACTTGCAATTATGGCTACAGATATTGCTGAGATAATCGGTAGTGCCGTAGCGTTAAAACTATTATTTGGTATCCCTCTACTATTAGGTGTAATTATAACAATATTTGATGTGTTTTTACTTCTATTATTAGCACATTTTGGTTTTAGAAAAATTGAAGCCATCGTATCTGCATTAATATTTACGATACTTATTATTTTCTTTTATGAAGTCTTATTAGCTAACCCTAATACTGGAGAGTTAATTAAAGGTTTTATTCCAAATAAAGATGTCGTTGGTAATAAAGGTGCACTATTTATCGCATTAGGCATCGTTGGGGCAACAGTAATGCCACACAACCTTTACCTACACTCTTCTATTGTCCAAGCAAGACGTTACGATAGAAAAGATAATAATAGTAAAAGAGAAGCTATTAGATTTTCTACTATAGATTCTAATATTCAACTCTCTATTGCTTTTGTTATTAACTGTTTATTATTAGTTCTTGGGGCTGCACTATTCTATGGTCACGGAGATAGTTTAGGACGCTTTACTGATCTTTACAATGCTCTTCAAGATAGTAGTATAGTTGGATCTATTGCTTCACCAGTACTTAGCGTATTATTTGCTATAGCACTTTTAGCATCTGGACAAAACTCTACTATAACTGGTACATTGTCTGGTCAAATAGTTATGGAAGGTTTTATCCATTTAAGACTTCCTATGTGGATTAGAAGAATGCTAACACGTGTAATAGCCGTAATGCCTGTTGTTATTTGTTTAATAATTTTTGGAGATAGTGAACAAGCTATAGAAAGCTTACTAATTTATACTCAAGTTTTCTTAAGTATTGCTCTTCCAATATCTATTATCCCATTAACACTTTATACATCAGATAAAAAACTTATGGGAGAATTTGTTATTAAAACATGGATGAAAATTCTTGCATGGATCTGTACAGTAATTTTAATAATTTTAAATTTCTGGCTAATAATATCAACATTTATATAAAAAATATAGAGTAGAGATAATCTCTATTCTATATTTTTGTTTTGCTTGAAAACTAGTTCTCAAATAAATTATACTTTCTACTTCTTATTATTCTTTTAATTTCAGGTCTAGGATATTTATCATAATCTATTTCAGAAACTATTGTTTTATTTTCTAACTGTAATTTTTTATATAAATTTACGATATAAAATATAAAAAATATATTTATCAAATAGCTTATAACCATTATAATATAAAACACTATAAATTCATCTGGATTATTTCTCATAAATGCATTAATACTTATAAAAATAACAAATTTAAATAAGTAATATATATTCCAAACTATAAATAGTACACATACCTCTACTTTATTTTTAATTAGTGGTACATACACCATGATATTTCCAATTATTAAAATAAGTTGTATAAAGAAAAACATAAAAAATATTCCCACCACTAACTCTCCTAAACCTGCCCAAGGATTAGTACTGTAGGCTATGCTATAAGATTTTTTATATTCGGTTGTTAAGATGGTAAATATAAATATTACTGGAATAACCAAAATAATTCCAACTACATATAAGATTCCCCAATTTCTATAAAATATTCTTCCTTTATAAAAATCAAACACTTTATACATACTATATAACGGTATAAATGCCAAAATACTGTTTATCCCAATTATTTTAAAAACATACATTAACAAAATTGAAAATAGTATGTATGAAATTATATAAGGTAACATATATTCCACAATTCGCACCTCCCTTAAAATTATAAACTCTTTAATTATTTATTATTTTTCAAATAAATTATAGTTTCTACTTCTTATCATTCTTTTAATTTCAGGTCTAGGATATTTATCATAATCTATTTCAGAAACTATTGTTTTATTCTCTAACTGCAATTTCTTATATAAATTTGCGATATAAAATATAAAATATATATTTATAACACAGCTTATACCATATATTATATAAATCACTAAAAAGTTACCTGGAGCAATTACCATATAAATAACGAATTTAAATAGATAATATATATTCCAAATAACAAATAATACACATACCCAAAGTCTATCTTTAATTATTGGTAAATACACTAGCATATTTCCAATTATTAAAATAAGATTAATAAAGAAGAACATAAAAAATATTCCTGTCATAAATTCACCAAACCCAGCCCAAGGATTTGAACTATATTGAACACTTTGAGATTTATGATATTCAGTAATAATGACAACTATTATATATGTTACGGGTATTACTAGAATAGTTCCAATTACGTAAAACATTCCCCAATTTCTATAATAAATTCTTCCTTTAAAGAATTTCAGTGCTATATACATACTATATAACGGTATAAAAGCTAAAGCACCATTCTTCCCTATTATTTGAAAAACAATCATTAATAAAAATGAAAATAATATGTACATAGGAAAATAAAGCGATATTAGTTCCATAATTTTCCCCTCCTTTTAAAAAAATGAGATAATGTTTTAAAAATATACATTATCTCACTTTGCTTATATAGTTTTATTATCTAGAATAGTTTGGACTTTCTTTTGTGATTTGAACATCATGTGGGTGAGATTCAATAAGTCCTGCTCCAGTCATACGAACAAACTGAGCTTCTTCACGTAATTCTTCTAAGTTATGAGATCCTGTATAACCCATTCCAGCACGTAACCCACCAATAATTTGGTAAATAGTTTCAGATGCTGCACCTTTATATGGTGTACGTCCTTCGATACCTTCTGGTACTAATTTCTTACCATCTTCTTGGAAGTAACGGTCTTTTGAACCTTTTTCCATTGCTGATAATGATCCCATACCTCTATAAGTTTTAAATGTTCTACCTTGGAAGATTTCTAATTCACCTGGAGATTCTTCACAACCTGCAAGCATAGATCCTAACATTACTGCATGACCTCCTGCTGCAATAGCTTTTACTACATCACCAGTATATTTAATTCCACCATCAGCAATAATAGTCTTACCTAATTCACGTGCTACTGTTGCACAGTCATAAATAGCTGTTACTTGAGGAACTCCTACCCCTGCTACTACACGTGTAGTACAGATTGATCCTGGACCAATACCAACTTTAACTACATCTGCTCCTGCTTCGAATAAATCGCGTGCTGCATCAGCTGTAGCTACGTTACCAGCAATAATATCTAATTCTGGGTAGTTAGTTCTTAATGATTTAACTGCATCTAATACACCTTTAGAGTGACCATGAGCAGTATCAACTACAACCGCATCTACTCCTGCTTCTACTAATGCATCAACTCTATCTACGATATCATTAGTAACACCTACAGAAGCTGCAACTAATAATCTACCTTTACTATCTTTTGCTGAGTTAGGATATTTAGCTAATTTTTCGATATCTTTAATAGTAATTAATCCAGTTAATCTTCCTGCTTCATCAGTTAAAATTAATTTTTCAATTTTATGCCCACGTAAAATCACACTAGCTTCTTCTAATGTAGTATTTGCTGGAGCAGTAACTAAATGTTCTTTTGTCATAACATCATTGATTACAATATCAAAATCTGTTAAGAATCTCATATCACGGTTAGTAATAATACCTACTACTTTCATATCTTCACGATTATTTACGATAGGTACACCTGATATTCTATATTGTTGCATTAATTCTTCTGCTTCATATACTTTACTATCTGGAGTTAAGAAGAAAGGATCTGTTATAACTCCACTTTCTGAACGCTTAACTTTTATTACTTGTTCTGCTTGTTCTTCGATAGTCATATTTTTGTGAATTACTCCTAATCCACCTTCTCTAGCCATCGCTATAGCCATTTTATGTTCCGTTACTGTATCCATCGCAGCAGAAATAACTGGTATAGATAAGTTAAGTTTTTCTGTTAAACTAACTTTTAAATCTACTTTTTTTGGTAATATATCACTTTTAGCTGGTACTAAAAGCACGTCATCAAATGTTAAACCTTCTTTTTGAAATTTATTTTCCCACATCTTATTTCTATCCTTTCTATTTTTCGTCATCAGCTATATTAAATTTAACCTCATTGTTCTCTAGTGAAGCTATTCTACATAATGAACAAATGTTAACTTGCTTGTCTTCTATTAATTTTCTACCATCTTGGAAGCTTTTCTCAACTAATATCCCTACTCCTACAGTAGTTGCTCTAGCTTGATTTACTATTTCCATAAGTCCTAAAACTGCTTGTCCATTAGCTAAGAAATCATCGATTATAAGTACTTTGTCTTCTTCATTAATAAATTTTTCTGAAACTACTATTGTGTTAGTTACATTTTTAGTATAACTATGTACCTGGGCAGTAAAAACTGCATTATCTTTTAATGTTGATGGTTTACTTTTTTTCGCAAAAACCATAGGTACTTTAAATAAATTAGCTACCATTATTGCTGGGGCGATTCCACTTGCTTCAATAGTTAAAATCTTCGTGATTTTTTCATCTTTAAAATATTCATAAAATACTTTTGCCATTTCCAACATTAAAGTTGCATCAATTTGATGATTTAAAAATGAATCGACTTTCAATACGTTATTGTCATATACTTTTCCATCTGTAACGACCATTTCTCTTAACAGTTTCATAGCTTCTCCTCGGTTAAATTTAATTAATTTTATTAATAATACCAGACTTTCAGTGAAAATTCAAGAGCCCCATGAAATGTTATTCATTAAGGCTCTATATTCTAAATATTATTTTAAGTTTTCTAATAAATCAGTAATTTCAGCTTGAGAAAACTGATATTTCTCTTTACAAAATGCACAAACTAATTCTGTTGTTTCTTGTTTAGCTAAATCTTCTAATTCTTCTCTTCCTAAAGTGACTAAAGCATCTGCATAACGCTCTTTTGAACATGTACATTTGAATACTACATCATTAGTACGTAATATTCTATAGTTTTCTTCTCCACCAAATAAGATATTAGCTATTTCTTCAGGAGTTTTCCCTTCATGAATAAGCGTAGAAATTGGTTTTATATTACTTATCGCTTTTTCTATTTTTGTTATAGTTTCATCAGTTGCATTCGGCAATACTTGTAATACAAAGCCTCCTGCTGCTATGACAGAGTTATCTGTATCTACTAAAACCCCTAATGACACTGCAGATGGAACTTGTTCACTTGCTGCAAAGTAATAAGTAAAGTCTTCAGCTATTTCTCCAGAAACTATTGGTGATGTTGTTGTATATTTTTCATTAAGACCTAAGTCTCTAACTACTGTAATATTTCCTCCACCAACTACTCCTTTTACATCTAACTTACCTTGAGCATTACTTGGGATATGAACTTGCATATTTTTAGCGTAGGCAGTTGTCTCACCCATTTCATCTGATGAAGCATAAATTGTTCCAACTGGACCGTCTCCACGAACTGCAACATCTATTCTATCTCCGCTTTTTAGCATAGCTCCCATCATAGTTGTTACTGTCGCAGTACGACCAACTGCTGCTATTGCTGTTGGATACGCATCATGTCTTTGTCTAATTTCTTCTACTAAATCTGTTGTTTTCGTTACAAAAAACCTAATCTCATCGTTAAAGGCTAGTCCTCTAATTAAATAATCTTTCATCTAAATAAAAATCCTTTCTACATTAATTATCGACTAATTAATATATATAATAATTGTTTACACTTCTTACGATGTTATATTATACATCCTCTTATTAAAATTGTCTATTCTAAAGGTTGTTTATCCAAAAATAAAAAGGACTTATTGTCTATTTTCTAAACAATAAATCCTTTTATTCTATATATAATAGTTAAAAATTACTTTTCTTTATTCATTTTATATAATTCAATTATACCTTTTAATGTTAATTCTTCATCCACAACATCAACATACTCACTATGTTTTCCTATGAATTTAGATAGTCCACCTGTTAAAACAACTTTATACTCACCATCTAATTCTTCTTTTAGATGTTTAATGATATTTTCAAATTGTCCTAAAAATCCATAAAATAATCCAGCTTGCATTTGAGTTGTAGTATCCATACCTAACGATGTTGATACCTCCTCTATCTCCACTCGTGGTAATTTAGCAGCACGTGTATAAAGTGCTTCTGCACTTATATTCATACCTGGACAAATAATCCCACCACGATAATTCATGTCGCCATCTACACAGTCAAATGTCGTTGCAGTTCCAAAATCTACTACTATCGCAGGAAGGTACGAACTCACCTTAGCTCCTACTATATCAACAATACGGTCTGATCCTAATTTACTACTATAAGGAGCAGGTACTTTTATTCCTGTATTTATATCTGTTGAAACTATTATAGGTTCTTTTTTAAAGTATTTTTTACTTAGTAGTTCCAACGCAAACAGCATCTTTGGTACTACACTAGCAATAACTACTCCATCAAAATCCTCAAATTTTATATTTTTATCAATAAAAAAATTACGTATAATTACATATAATTCATCTTCGGTTTTAGTATTATCTGTAGCTATTCTCCAAGAATGCATCATATTATAATCATCACCAAAAACACCTAAAACTATATTTGTATTCCCTACATCTAATGCAAAAATCATAATCAATCTCCTAATATAATCAAGTAACTATATTATATCATAAATTTTATATAATATTTACTATTATTTTACTTTAAATTAATAAAAAAATCTCCAGAACTCTTTGTTCTGGAGATTATCTTAATTAATGTCTTAATTTTGCTGCTGATTCTCTATATTTAAGTGGTGTTACTTTCATTATAGTTTTGAAAATTCTTATGAAGTAACTTGTATCAAAGTATCCAATATAATCAGCTACTTCTGAAATAGAGAAGTCTGTATTAGCTAATAGATAACATGCATTTGATACGCGTTTATCATGAATATAATCTACGATACTAATTCCCATATCTTTATTGAAAATAGATGATAGATAACTCTTATTAACCCCTAAATATTCACTAACATTATCTAAACTAATTTTCTCAGCTATACGATCATTTATATATGCGATACAGTTACGTACAACAGCTTGTTTATCTTTATATTTATTTTTATCAACTAGTAGACAGTAACTTCTAATTACATCTTCTGATAAGTCATAGTTATCAAGTTTGTTTTTAATTCTTACCCACAATTCTTCAATTCCTAAGTAATCTGAACTATGTTGTTCTAAAGAATATCTTAGAAGATCATTCATATTATAAGATTTTCTACGTCTTACATTAACACCTTCTTCTACGCGATCTTCTTCAACCCCATGATTTCTATGACGAAGATCGAATAGCATATTTACTTTAGAAATGTTTCCATCTATTACAGCTTCAATAATTTCACGTTTGAATTTAACTTCACTTTCTAAAATACTATTTAAATAGTTACTTTTTCTTGCTGTATTTCTTCGCACATTTTTTACACTAGAATCTTCAATTAAAACTATAGCATCTAAGAAGTCTACATTCTCATCTTCAGCTAAAAGTTCTATTAAATAGTTGAATTTTTTTCTTGGAGTTATTGGAAGTGATGAATAAATATCACAAACCAACTCATTAATACTTGCTCCATATTTTACTAGTGATTCTTGGAAAACTTTTGTTGGAACAAAGTATTCTAAAAATGGCGTAATTAAGTAAAATTCTTCTTCATTATCACTCGGAATAAATAAGCAAGAAATTCCTAGACCACTCTGACATTTTACAAGCTTACCATTTTTTAATTCCTCTTTTACATGCGCTAGATTTCTTTTTATAAATCTACTAAAAATACTACTTAACTGTTCTTCACCAAGGTCAAGGCGAATTTCTTCATCTGTATATTTATAAGTTAATATACTACCATTTAAATCTAAAATATCTTTAACACGCTCTATTTTTTTTAATGAACTTCTCATTTTACCTACCTCCTAACATATTAAGTATTTTAGTCGATTGTTATATCACGACGTGAATTAATTATATAAGAAACTATAAAGAATATTGCTGAATAAGCGATTAACATTA
>ERZ781274.159-NODE-159-length-47170-cov-4.805561_pt1 | contig 47170 bp, 30 predicted proteins | sample MGYA00375852_ERZ781274 | MGnify/ENA primary metagenome ERZ781274 (study PRJEB29790, sample SAMN03653692) | human gut metagenome | host: Homo sapiens | place: USA: Dallas, Texas | collected 2013-07-09 | study: EMG produced TPA metagenomics assembly of the Gut...
AACCGCCGCAGAGTTTGCGCGTGAGCTCCTTGAATCTGACGTCGCTACCGACACCATTGCTGTAACCGCATATCGCCACGAAGGGATCCAGGTCCTCACCCCAGAACAGGCAGTGGGCCGGCATTGGGATGTCGTTGCAATCTATGGGCTTCAAGATGGCAGTTGGCCAGATCTGCGGCTTCGACAGCGCTTGCTGCGCGCTGATCTTCTTGGGGAGATCACACGTAGTACCGACCCTGCCCAAGAGGTCATTGATGATCCTCGGATCCAGCGTAGGGCAGTTTTTGACGATGAACTTCGGCGACTTCTTGCTGCCGTTTCACGAACGAATCGGGCACTGCATATTGGAATTGTTTCCAATGAAGACCAAGCACCGTCACAATTTGTCGAACTTGTTGCGCAAGGCGCAGGGATCGAAATCCCTGAAGACGGCTTTGCAATTGAAGACGTCCCGCCTGCATTAGACCTATCTGGTCATATCTCCAGACTGAGGTATCTTGCTGCGCAGGAGAATGACCCCCAAACATCTCAGATTGCTACCCGTCTGCTTGCAATTCTCGCCAGACGCGGGGTACCCAGCGCAATCCCCAGCAATTGGATTGGAGCCGGAGGGATCAGCTCGGATAGCCCGATCTACGAGCAGCAGCGTGTCGCCGTGAGTCCTTCCAGTTTTGATAGTGCACGTCAATGTATTCTTCGCTGGTTCTTTGCTTCTAATAGCGGCACTTCAATGCCAACGCAGAGCGCGGCAGATGGAACGCTAATCCACAACCTAGCTGAGCGCTTCCCATGCGGGCCTCGCAGCGCTGTTATGGATGCGCTTGAAGAAGAGATTCGTGCAATGGGCGTGGATGAAGGGCAGGCTGCAAGCAAGATCCACATGGACCACCTTCGAGAGATGGCATCTGCGCTCGGTGAATATCTTGAGCAATCTACTCAAGCGGGAGGCTTGGCAGACCTGAACGGAAATGTTCAAGTTGAAGTGCCCTTTGATGTTCCGATCTCTTCAGTTCATATCCGCGGAAGAATTGACCGAATGGAATTGGAAGGCCAAGGCGTTCGGATTATTGACTTCAAGACTGGGAAGAAGGGAAATAAAACCGGCGCGAAGAAGGACCCGGACCACCCGCAGCTTGCTCTCTATCAACTCGCAGTCGAACAACTGGGCTATGAAGTTCTAGGAGCAGAGCTCAAATATCTTGGCTACGGTGACGTCCGGACCATCTCGCAAGAGCCCTTAGACCCGGAAACAAGGGCGGATTGGATCAGCCAGCTTGATGAGATTGGGCAGAAAATGAAAGGCCCATCTTTTATTGCGACCCCCTCTGATGAAGCATGCCAATACTGCGAGTTCGCCCGTTCTTGCCCGGCTCGTGAGCAAGGAAAGAGGAGTGTGGAATGAGCATCGATAGTTCACAGCTCAGTGTTGATAAAATTCTGCGTTTGGCCACCCCCCGAAGCCGCCAGTATTTTCCCCCCACGGATGAGCAACGTGCCGTTATTGAAGCGCCTCTTGAACCTCTGCTTGTCGTTGCCGGAGCGGGAGCAGGGAAGACAACTACCATGTCGCAGCGTGTGCTCTACATGGTTGCCCATCATGGAATCGAGCCGGAGCGCATTCTCGGCTTGACCTTTACGCGGAAAGCAGCGGGGGAGCTGGGGCTTAAAATGCGGCAAGACCTTGGGGTCTTGGCTTCAAATCTTGCTCGTAGCTTCCAGGGCGATCCAACGGCATTGACCTATAACTCTTTCGCCGCTCGAATCCTTGGCGAGTACGGCGCAACAATTGGGGTAGATCCCGACTCGCGCTTGATCGGACAGGCGCAGCAGGTTCAGATTCTTACCGAGATCGTCCAAAATTGGAGGGGAGAGTACCCCGAAGAAGACGGGCGATACAAACCAACGTCATCAATTGTTGCTGCGGTACTTGCATTAAGCGGTCATATCGCGGAACAAAATATGACTCTTGACCAGGGAGCAAAAGCCCTCCGTGCATTTAGCGAAGAGCTGGAAGAAATCGCTCAATCTGCAGGAAAAGATCCGACCGGTTCCCTCAAATCCATGATCACCGTCAACGCCAATAGGATTCTGCTCCTTGAAATGGCGCGGGTATTCGAAGACTACAAACGCAGTCACGGTCTGATTGATTTTTCAGATCAGCTACTTCTTGCAACACGAATCGTCACTGAGAACGCTTCAGTTGTCCGTCAGGTGCGCTCCGACTATCAAGCTGTCCTTCTCGACGAATTCCAAGATACATCGGTCATCCAGATGACCTTCCTATCCGCCCTTTTTGCAGATCATCCAACCACCGCAGTCGGTGATCCCAGTCAAGCAATTTACGGCTGGAGAGGTGCTTCGGCATCCGCACTCAGTAACTTCTTGACCGCATTTTCAACCCAGCGTGAGGCAAAGCAGCTCACCCTATCTACCGCGTGGAGAAACGACCAGGCAATCCTTCAGGCAGCAAATGCGGTTGCTCGTCCGCTGCGAGGCCTTCCCAGAATCGGCCAAGACGGCGGCTCAGGAAGCACTTCCATTAAGGTTCCCCAGGTCAAACCTCCAGTTCTTGGGCCAAGGCCTCAAGCGGGAGAAGGGAAAGTGAGTGCAAGCTATCCGCTGACCTACCAGGAAGAACTTGAGCATGTCGTCGAATTCATCCGTCAGCATCGCGTCCAGGATGAAAAGGGAAAGTGGAACACCTGCGCTGTGTTGTGCCGTCGTCGTGCAGATTTTCCTGCGATCGAACGTGCACTTAAAGATGCAGACATCCCGGTTCAAGTTGTTGGTTTAGGAGGCCTCTTAGACCAACCTTCGGTCAGCGATGTTCGTGCCGCGCTTGAACTCGCTTCAGATCCGACGAATGCGCCAGCTCTCATGCGTCTTGTTACCGCGATGGATATTGGCGCGGCTGACCTCCTGGTTCTTAACCAATATGCAAAATATCGGGCTCGACAGGGAACGCAGGCTGAACAGGAACATCCGGATGTTTTCCTTATGGATGCCATCGATCAACTTCCACCTGTGGGATGGCATGCGCCTTCAGGAGGCCCGTCATTTACCGCTGTCGCACATGAACGGCTTTCGCTTCTTGCTCGCCGACTTGAAATTATTCGTCAAGGAACTGGCAGGCCACTCGACGAACAAATCGAGCGTGCAATGTCCATCCTTGGGCTCAGAGAAGCCATCATGTCCGACCCCCTGGGCGATGGGGGAATGGAAATGCTCGATGCATTCGTTGATATCGCGGCTGACTACGAAGCACAGGTTGCAGGTGCTGATCTATCTGGATTCCTTACATGGCTAGCAGTCGCAGAGGAAGAAGAAAAAGGACTCCCAATCCCTACCAGCGCCACTCGAGCCGATGCCGTCCAATTGCTGACGATTCACTCTGCAAAGGGATTGGAATGGGATTCGGTTGTAGTCTTTGGCCTACAAGATTCGCGCTTCCCTAACCACAGCGCCTCTCCAAGAGACTGGAAGCAGGACCCTCCGGGAGCGAAAGAATGGTTTAACTCTCTTTCAGAGTTGCCCTATCCCGTGCGCAGAGATTACTCGGACCTTCCCCAGATCGTCCCCGAAGAGTACGGGGAGATCGGAATAGCAGCATATTTCGATCTGCTTGCATCTGAAGCAACAAGTTCGCGGACGACTGCGATGAGTATCTTCAACAACCACATGCAGGGAAAGTCCGGCAAGGAAACAAATAAAGACAGCATTCACTATCGCCAAGGAATTCACCATGAATGCGAAGAACGGCGTTTGGCTTATGTTGCATGGACTCGAGCGCGACACGATCTGCTCCTGAGCGGTTCTTGGTTTGACTCAGGAAGCCTGAAACCGCGCGATCCATCTCGGTATCTCATGGAAACGGTCGACGCACTTGATCTAGATGCTCAGCAGATCGCTGCGCGACCTGACGAAGACTGGGAATCCGAACAGCTTATCGAGGTCGATACCCGACTACGGCAGTATCCAATCCTTCCAGGGCGTTCACGCCAACTGGTCATTGAAAGTGCTGCACGCGTTCAAGCTCTTTTAGATCAGAGCGAAGAGGATCTAGATGTCATGGATGCCAGCGGAGATCCCCTGATTCATGACACCCACTTACTGCTTGAAGAACGAGAAAAGGCTCTTCATTCGGCGCTTGATATTCGCATTGATCGTGTTCGCGCCACTGGAATTTCGGACTTGATTGGGAAGGCAGATACGTGGATTAACAATATCCGCAGGCCTTTGCCCGTTGAACCTCAATCAAGTTCCGTGCTTGGCACAATCTTCCACAAATGGGTTGAAAAAGAACTTCACCTCAGTACCGGTGAGCTTTGGGACGAACCCGTGGAAGGCAGCGAAGCATTGGAAGCTTCTGATCAACAGCTGCTTGCTCAGATGCAAGAGAACTTCCATTCGCTAGACCTTGAACAGCTTGAACCCATTGCGATCGAGGAGCCCTTTGCGCTTACCCTTGCGGGAATATCTATTCAAGGACGAATCGATGCGGTATTTAAAGATGCCAACGGCACATACACCGTCATTGATTGGAAGACATCGCACCTTCCGGGGAAGAACACGCCGCTTTCAACGTGGGAATACTACGCGCGTCAGCTTCAGCTCTACCGTATCGCCTGGGCGCAGCGCGAAGGTCTCTCTCCCAATGAAGTGCAGGCTCAAGTGTGCTTCCTCAGGGGCCCCATTAGCTACAGCATCGATGACATCGTGACTCAAACCGGTGCACCCGTCGATCAGCTTGAATCCCAGCTAACTCAGGCGCTCACCGAACTCCAGAAGAAAAACCTCAGCTAGCACTAACGGACAGCGAAGGAAGGAACGGTCGCACGCTGAAGGCATCCGCCTAGCGTCGCAGAGCACCGCGCAGAAAAATAGAAATCTGAGAAATAATGCTGAGCCTGATTTACTCGTGAGTAGGCAGGATCGCACTCATATCGATGTGCTCAGTTGGCGCTTCGGCCGCCTGCTCAGAAGCCCCCTCAGAATCAGCTTTTGAGGTGTGGGCACTCAGCCTGATCGGACCGGAGTGAGGACGAGCATGACCTTCGCTTGTGCCGGTGGATGTATCGCGTTGAGCTGCTTGGGTAGCGAGCGGGCTCGCGGGACTCGACTCAGTTGTCCGAGGGGTTGTGTCCTCCCTCTGCGAAGAAGACTTCTCTTCAGCAGTCGAGGAATCACTTGCAGCCTTCGCAGGCTCTTCCGTGCGCTTGGGAGTGCTCTCTCCGACACTTGCCGAGAGCTCCGCCAACATGGCTCGCGCCTCGTCGACAATATCGGAATCCCCACTGTGCAGTCCGTGAACCAACCAACGCACCACGGCCAACTCGGAAAGAAGCTCAGCGCGCGCCAGAAGGTGCAGGTCCTTCTCCGAACGAGTCTGCTGGTAGGCCTCGTGGAAGCGCTCTAAAAACTCATCCGAGGCACGCGCAAAAACCCAGGCGATATCGACCGCGGGGTCACCAACGTGCGCAGATGAGAACCCTGTCAGTGCGCAGACCCGACCGTGGTCAACGTGAATTGAAGTCTCAGAAAGATCACCGTGAATGGGGGAGGGGAGGAAACGCCACAGGGACAAATTCTCCAGCGACTCTTCCCAGCGATCCCACAAGTTCGCGGGGATAACGACTTCCTGTGCAGCCTCGTCCAAAACGGCTTGGTGGCGGTCACGACACTCGATTGCCGAATAAGCCGGAAGGTTGACGCCGGTGTAGATCAGCTCGGGAAGATTGTGCAGTGAGGCCAATGCATTTCCTAGGGATGCAGGCAGCAAGTGCGGGTCATCGAAATCCGAGGTTTCCATGACGTGCCCACCCAGATCGCGGTGGACCATGACTCGATCACCCTCTGGGGTGCGGGTGAAACCAGCGGGACGCGGAACCTCAAAGGGAATCTTCGAGAAATCGTGAGCCTTCCCCAAACGCTCTAGAACCGCGTTCTGGGCTTCCATATCCAGTCCGCCGACAGTGTCGTGTGGACAGACAACCATCCAGCGATCGCCTGAAGTATCAATGAGTCCGGTGACTGAAAGGACCTCATCACTGAACTGCGGAGGACGCAGTCCGGCTACTTCAAGCCGCGGAACCGCAACTGTTGCAAGGGCAGCAAGTTCATAGGGAGTCTTAGATCGAGTCACGTTTAGACCTTAATGTGCTGGGCGAAAACAGCGGGGCAGGCGCATCGAGAGAAGGCAAAATTGCCGCCAAGTACACCAAATACGTGAGCCTTCGTGGCGGGTATCGCGTGCCTGTGATCAGGGCATGCGCAATGCAGAGTCCATATGTTGGAAAAGAAAAGGTAAATAAACCGGAGCAGTGCCATGATCAAGACATGAGTGAAAAGTTCGATACATCCCAGCTTCCCCGCGAGCTCGCATCGGTCTTCGATGAATTGGTAGCTCGCGACCCCCACCAAGGTGAATTCCACCAGGCAGTCTTCGAGGTTCTCTCGACACTGACTCCTCTGGTTGCCCGCAAGCCCGAATACCAGGATCTGGCGATTTTCGAGCGAATTGTTGAGCCTGAACGCCAGCTCATGTTCCGCGTTCCTTGGAGCGATGATCAGGGCCGTATTCACGTCAATCGTGGCTTCCGCGTTCAATTCAATTCCGTGCTTGGCCCCTACAAGGGTGGCCTGCGTTTCCACCCCTCGGTGAACTTGTCGATCATCAAGTTCCTTGGCTTTGAGCAGATTTTCAAGAACTCTTTGACCGGCCTGCCCATGGGAGGCGCAAAGGGCGGTGCAAACTTCAACCCCAAGGGAAAGTCTGACGCCGAAATCATGCGTTTTTGCCAGTCGTTCATGACTGAGCTTCAGCGTCATATTGGTCCCAACGTAGACGTTCCCGCCGGTGATATTGGTGTGGGTGGCCGCGAAATCGGTTACCTTTTCGGCCAGTACCGTCATATTCGCAATAGCTTTGATGCCGGTGTTCTGACCGGCAAGGGCCTGACCTGGGGTGGCTCCTTTGCCCGCACCGAGGCCACCGGTTACGGCTTGGTCTACTTTGCACAGGAAATGCTTCGTGCGCGTGGAGACTCTTTTGAGGGTAAGCGCGTTGTTGTTTCCGGTTCAGGAAACGTGGCGATTTACGCGACCGAAAAGGCTCAGCAACTTGGCGCGAAGGTCGTTGCGGTTTCGGATTCTTCTGGCTTCGTCATTGATGAAGAGGGAATCGATGTCGATCTGCTGAAGGACGTTAAGGAAGTTCGTCGCGGTCGCGTCAGCGACTATGCTGCCGAGCGTCCCAGCGCGCACTTCTTCTCAGAAGGCTCGATTTGGGAGGTCCCCTGTGACGTTGCTCTTCCCTGCGCTACCCAGAACGAGCTTGGCCTTGAAGGTGTCGAGGCCCTGATTCATAACGGTGTGCAGATGGTTGCGGAGGGCGCGAACATGCCCACCACTCCCGAGGCCATTGATGAGCTGCGCCGCGCCGGTGTCCTTTACGCGCCCGGTAAGGCCTCGAATGCCGGTGGCGTGGCCACCTCGGGACTCGAGATGCAACAGAACTCGGGCCGCACGCAGTGGCCTTTCGAAGAGACGGATGCAAAGCTTCACCAGATCATGGTTGGCATTCACGAGAACTGCCTTGCAACTGCTGACGAATACGGCGTTCCTGGCGATTACGTTGCAGGTGCAAACCTCGCCGGCTTCATCAAGGTTGCCGATGCGATGGTTGCTCAGGGCCTGATCTAATTCGCTGGTTGTTTCAGGGGCTTCACGCCGGTGGGCGTGAAGCCCCTATCCTTTACAAGGCGGGGGAGTGCGTTCAATGAAACAGAGGGACTTCCTTCGGGTCTAGTGCGAAATACAGGGCGCGCGTAGCATTTTCGATATCGCAATGAAGCGAGGACATTGGGCAAGCGGAGGTTCAGTGATGTTCTGGGATCGGGTTGCGCCCCTTTACGACTTCTTCGAAAACACATTCAATCGTGCCGTGTATGACGGAACAGGCGTCGCTGTCGCTCAGCTGGTTGGCCTCGAAGATGAGGTTCTTGAATGTGCCTGCGGAACCGGTGCAATCAGCACCTTCCTTGCGCCGATATGCAAGAGGCTGGTCGCTACCGACTTTTCTGAGGGAATGCTCAAACAAGCGCGGAAGAAACTTGCGAAATATCGCAATGCTACGGTCGAAAGAGCTGACATCACGTGCCTTCACTACGAGGATGCCTCCTTCGACATCGTCATCGCGGGTAATGTCATCCATCTGCTTCCAGATCCTGGTGCTGTTATGAGGGAACTTGAACGAGTCGTCCGCCCCGGAGGCACTATCGTCGTCCCGACTTACGTCAAGCGTCGCCCAAGCAAACAAGGGATAATCCCGAAGATTCTTGCGAGGCTCGGCGTTGACTTCAAGGAACAATTCGATGTGGACTCCTATCGAGCTTTCTTTGAGAAATTGGGATACAGCAACGTTACCTACACCCTTATCGATGGCCGCATTCCTTGTGTGATCGCTTCCATCACCTGTAACAATGATGGCCAATAGTCCTCACTGTTGAGCTCGCCCGGAGTCTGAGATGGCATTTGATTTTAAGAAGGAATATAAGGAACTCTACGCGCCTAAGAAAGGGCCGAGCATCCTTGAAGTTCCACCGATGCACTTCGTCGCTGTGCGCGGTAGTGGAGACCCTAATGATGTGGAGGGTGCTTACCAAAGGGCAATTTCTGTCCTATACGCCATTTCCTACACGATCAAGATGAGTAAGAAAGGCTCCCGTCAGATTGACGGGTATGTCGATTTCGTCGTACCGCCACTCGAGGGATTCTGGTGGCAAGACGGCATTGAAGGCGCTGATTACACACGCAAGGAGACTTTTAGCTGGATTGCCGTTATCCGGCTGCCTGACTTTGTCTCGCGCGAGGATTTCGGCTGGGCGGTTCAGGAAGCGACGAAGAAAAAGAAAGTTGATTGCTCGGTAGCTGAGTACCTGACGATAGAGGAAGGATTGTGCGTGCAGTGCCTGCACATTGGTAGCTACGACGATGAGCCCGCCACCGTCGAGGCCATGCACGCCCATGCGCGTGAGTGTGGATACTCGATCGACCTGACGCAAGAGCGGCGTCACCACGAAATCTATCTTTCAGACGCGCGCAAAGTGGCGCCTGGCAAGCTCAAAACGATTATCCGCCACCCGATTAAAGCTTCAGAAGAGAAGAAATGAGCGAGTGTTTACACTTTATTATCCGCCTTTCGTGACCGGGTGGGGATATCGTTGAGAGTGCAATGGAAAGGTGAGCAGGACAATGCAATCAGTTGCCATAGTCGCTATCGCGCTGTCGTGGCTCCTTGCCGCTCTTGCGATCATCTTTGCTCTACGAATGCGCCGAGACGTTCAGCGCCTACGCGCAGAGAAAGAACAACTACGTAAACTCCACCAGGACTACATGGCTGGTCCGGCGGTGCTCTCCCACGAATTACGCACTCCATTGACTGTCGTCAGGGGAGCGGCAGAACTTCTTGCTGATGGTTCGGCTGGACCTATGAATGACGTGCAAATGAAGTTTGCGAAGACCATTGCGGAAAATGCGCACCAGGTCGTCGAAATGGCTGATGATCTTCTGGCCGAAGTGCGCCTGGAATCTGATTTATTCAATCTTCGTCTTCAACGCGTTGAAATGCGCGAGTTGGTGCGTCGAAACGTCGCGCAGATGCGGCGTTTTCATTCCTCGCCCATCCGTCTGGAAAACCATGGAGCACCCATCTATATGTCGCTGGATCCGCGCTTGATGGGGCAGGCGATTGCCAATGTTATTAATAACGCAGCCCGTCATGCGGGCGATGATGTTTCGATTGTCGTGACAGTACAAGCTTTTGATGAAGACGTCACCATTTCTATCGTTGATGACGGTCGCGGAATGACCCAGGAAGAAAAAGAACGTCTCTTCATCCCATTCGATACCGGAGGGTCGCTTCGACCTGGAACAGGCTTAGGGATGATGCTTACGCAAAAGATTTTGAAACTTCATGGTGGAACGATCTTGGTTGATACGGTTTCCTCCAAAGGCACAACCTTTTATCTGACTATTCCGCGTACCATACGAAGTGGCGATCAATCACTCCTGCCTGAGGAGGGCCAATGAGCGCGAAGGCTTTAGTTGTTGATGATGAGCCCCAGATCCTCATGATTATCAAATTCGCCCTTGAAACTGCGGGAATAACTGTAGAAACCGCAAGCGATGGGGCGAAGGCATGGGAGAAATTTACAACTCACTACTACGACCTGGTCATTCTTGACCTCATGATTCCCGTGATCTCAGGGATTTCGCTTGCTCAAAGAATCCGAGCGATGAGTGATGTTCCGATCATCATGATTACGGCGCTTTCTGAAGAATCCGACCGCATTAAGGGACTTGAAAGCGGTGCGGATGACTACATTACGAAACCCTTTAGTCCTAAGGAAATGACTCTTCGCGCTCAGGCTCTTTTGCGCCGAAGCAAGAAGGACCCCAACGATGTTGTGTCCAACGGTCCTTTGCGTATTGATCGACATGACCGGAAAGTCTATGTCGACGGTGCGCCGGTGGAGTTGTCCTCGACAGAACGACGCTTCTTGGATTTCCTTGCTTCGCATATTGGGGAGCCTGTGAGCTACCGCGAGCTTCTCAACTCTGTGTGGGAAACGCAGGATAGCTCCGGTGGGAAAGACATGATCAAGATGACCGCTTATCGTTTGCGAGGCGCTCTTGGGGATCGTGGGGGAGAGCTGATCCAGTCGGTTCGCTCAGTTGGGTACACGATGCCGGATCTTCGGTAACAGATCAGTTACCGCTCGTTACTAAGGCTACCTTTTTCGTGTTCTGTTTCACGTAAGAATGAAACCAAGAGCGCACGAGCCTAGTGACAGCCCCGTGCATACCCTCGATTCAAAGGAGAATCTGATGAAGAAGAGCTTCATCTCCCTTGCAGCATTCAGCGCGGCGGGTGCACTAGCACTTTCCGGTTGTGTTGTGAATGATTCCGCCTCCTCAGGTAGCAGTGAAAGCGGATCTTCGGATTCCATTACCGTTGCCTGTGGCGCAATGGAAGATCTCTGCCAGAAGTGGACAGAGACCTTCACCCAGCAGACCGGAATCAAGGCAACCTACGTTCGCCTTTCCTCCGGTGAGACCGTCGCTCGTCTGGACTCCGCGAAGGACAACCCAGAGTTTGATGTCTGGCATGGTGGCCCGGTTGACGGCTACGGTGCAGCTGCAGAAAAGGGCCTGATCGAGGCCTACGATTCGCCCACCGCTAAGGAAATCCCGGATAAGTACAAGGATCCGAAGCACTACTGGACCGGTGTTTACGTCGGTGTTCTGGGCTTCTGCTCGAACCAGAAGGTTCTTGAAGAAAAGGGCCTCCAGGTTCCCCAGTCGTGGGATGACCTTCTCAAGCCTGAACTCAAGGGCCAGATTTCAACGGCACACCCCTCGACCTCGGGAACTGCGTTCACGACACTGTGGACCCAGGTTGTTCTTCGCGGTAGTGAAGACGCCGGCCTCGACTACATGAAGAAGATGCACGCAAATGTCCTGCAGTACACCAAGTCCGGTACTGCTCCCGGCCAGATCGCAGGACGCGGCGAGGTCGCAGTGGGCCTGGTCTTCTCTCACGACTGCGTCAAGTACCGCGATGAGGGCATGAAGGACCTCGTTGTTTCCTTCCCCAAGGAAGGCACCGGTTACGAGATCGGTGGCGTCGCTCTGGTGAAGAACTCGAAGCACTCCGAGGCCGCCAAGAAGTACATCGACTGGGCAATCTCGGCTGACGCTCAGAACCTTGGCCAGACCGTTGGCTCGAACCAGATTCTGACCAACCCGAACGCCAAGACCAACGACAAGATGGCCAAGCTCGATGAGATCAACCTGATCGATTACGACTTCGCTGCAGCAGCGGCCGCAAAGCCCGAGCTGACGAAGCGTTTCGATGAAGAGGTTGCCGCAAAGCCGCGCCAGTAGTGGTGCAAGGGAGGGGATGGTTCTTTCCATGTCCCTGTTCCATCCCCTCCCTCTTTCTTCGCGTGTCCACTGAAGGATGCGCACATTATCAGGGACTTTTCCGCGTTAAGCGGGTACTTGGAGAGATCGGATAGCCAATGTCAGTGGAGACAGTTGCGCCACCACGCACCCGAGGGGCGCAAACCCCGCAGGCGCAAGCCGTGGCCTCGGGAAAGAAAAAACGAACGAAGGTGCGACGCGACCCCGTGACGGTTGCGATCGTCGCGATCATTACAGCAGTTCTCTTCCTTCTGGTCTTGCTGCCGCTGGTCACGATCTTGGCGCGAGCCTTCTCAACTGATGGCCTGAAGGTTTTGACCTCCTTCGCCAGCTCGACAACGAACCGAACGATTGCGCTGAACACGGTCGTTCTGGGCCTTGTTGTTGGATTGATCGGTACTCTTGCTGGTTTCTTCTTCGCCTACGTCCAGGCGCGAGTCGATATTCCAGGTAAGAAGATCCTTCACCTGATCTGCATGATCCCGATCGTCTCGCCGCCTTTCGCTGTGGCTACATCGGTCATCACTCTGTTTGGTCGTAACGGCCTGATCTCGACGCAGGTTCTGGGACAACAGTGGAATATCTATGGCCTCTCAGGTCTGACCCTGGTTTTGTCCCTGTCCTTCTTCCCCGTTGCATACATGAATATGCTCGGAATGCTCAAGAACCTTGACCCTGCGATGGAAGAGGCCGCCGCCTCCTTGGGTGCGTCCTCGTGGACAATCTTCCGTACCGTCACCCTTCCGATGCTCGTCCCCGGTTTTGCCGCTTCCTTCCTTCTTCTTTTCGTCGAGGCCATTGCCGACCTGGCGAACCCGCTGGTCATTGGCGGCGACTTCACCGTCCTGGCATCGCGCGCATACATCGCCGTTAACGGCGAATACAACACGGCTGCAGGCTCGGCATACTCATTGATCCTTTTGGTTCCTGCGCTTCTTGTCTTCCTTCTGCAGCGCTACTGGTCAGGACGCTCCTCAACGGTTACCGTGACGGGCAAGCCGACCGGTAAGGTCCGTATGGTTCGCTCAATGAAGGCGCGCATCCCGCTGGGAATCGCAACTTTCCTGCTTGCCGCTTTCGTTGTCACCATCTACGCAACGGTTATTGTCGGAGCCTTCGTCTCGATCTTGGGCGTGGACAATACCTTCACTCTGAAGAACTTCAAGTACGTGCTCTCGGGCATCGGCAATGATGCCATCATCGACACGACTATCTTGGCTCTGATTGCAACGCCTATCGCTGGCGTCTTGGGCATGGTCGTCGCGTGGCTGGTGGTTGTCCGTCTCAAGGCCTCGGCTGGCTTCATGGACTTCCTAGGCATGCTCGGCCTCTCGGTTCCCGGTACGGTTTTGGGTATTGGTTACCTGATCACCTACAACAAGCCGCTCATTGTCGGCGGAAAACTGATGCTGATGCCCGCGCTCGCGGGTGGTTCCGCGGTCTTTGGTGGCGCGCTGGCGATCATAATGGTTTACGTTGCGCGTTCGATGCCCTCTGGCCAGCGTTCCGGTATTGCCTCCCTTCACCAGGTCGATCATTCGATTGACGAGGCCTCGACCTCCTTGGGTGCATCGGGTTTGCATACCTTCATGAAGGTGACGCTTCCTCTGATTCGTCCGGCATTCATCGCTGGCTTGACCTACGCATTCGCGCGATCCATGACCACGCTGTCGCCGATCATTTTCATCACGACTCCTAAGACGAAGATCATGACCTCTCAGATTCTTGCTGAGGTTGATGCAGGCCGTTTCGGTAACGCTTTTGCCTTCTGCACGATTTTGATCATCATCGTGATGGCTGTTATTGGCCTAACAAATGTTCTTGTTCGAGATAAATCTGTCACCGCCACCAATGGCGCGGGCATGTAATTGTTGACAAAGGAAAGACCCATGTCGAATACGAATGACACAAATGCTCCCGGCCGCCTGTCCCTGGTGGAGCTGACCAAGACCTTCTCGAACACCGCTTCCGAGGTCACCGCGGTTGATCACATCAACCTGGATATTCACCCCGGTGAATTCATCACCCTTCTGGGACCCTCGGGCTGTGGCAAGACCACGACCCTGCGTATGATTGCGGGCTTTGAAGATGCGACTTCGGGCCAGGTCATGCTCGATGGCGAAAACATGGTGGTTGTTCCCCCGAACAAGCGCCCCATGTCTATGGTGTTCCAGTCCTATGCATTGTTCCCTCACCTGAGCGTGCGTGAGAATGTGGCATACGGCCTGCATCTGCGTAAGAAGAGCGCAGCGGAAATCAAGGAAGAGGTTGATATTGCGCTTGCGGCAATGAACCTGACCGCGATGGCGGATCGTGCTCCTTCCCAACTTTCCGGTGGTCAGCAGCAGCGTGTTGCACTGGCCCGAGCGATGGTTGTGCGCCCGAAGGTTCTGCTCTTCGATGAGCCTTTGTCGAACTTGGACGCAAAGCTTCGCGTGAAGATGCGCGTGGAGATTCGTCGGATGCAAAAGCGTCTGGGGATTTCCTCCGTGTACGTGACGCACGATCAGTCCGAAGCAATGGCAATGTCCGACCGCATTGTCGTGATGAATGCGGGACGAATCGAACAGGTGGATACCCCCGAAGAGATCTACCTGCACCCGGCCAGTGTGTTTGTTGCTGACTTCGTTGGTCGTGCGAACTTTGTTCCCGCAAAGGCCAGCGAGGTCGGCGAGGACGGCAAGGTTCAGATCGAGGCTCTGGGCCAGCAGCTCAACGTCCACGCTTCTGAGAGCGCAAAGGAAGCCGTTCGTTCGGGCGATGAGCTGGTTGTTCTGGTGCGTCCTGAATCCATGCGCATCGCTGCAACCGATGAAAAGCCTGCGACGCTCACCGGTTCGCTGGGCCAGGTTGTTACCTCGATCTTCTACGGTGAAACCGTTGAGTACGAGATCGAGACCGAATTTGGCTCGCTGGTGTGTGTGGTCTCCGACCCGCGTGCTGAGGATCTGCTTGAAGAAGGCCAGTACGTGCGCCTGGGAATCGAGGCCGAAAAGGCATGGCTCTTGCCTTCTGGCCAGCTGGCCTCCTGAACTGCCGGACGCAATCGCCTGAATGAAGGCGGATGCGCCCCAGAGGCGTTCATACAATGAAATAACGGCGCGGCCCGGGGCCGGGTGAGGGGAGTGATTGTCCCTCACCCGGCCCCGGCCTCGTCAATAATTAGATGAATCGGCTACCCTTTAGACGTGGCCATTGAGTTTTCTGAAGAGATCCAGTCCTTGCGTACGACGATGGAAAATATTTCCGCCGTTGTACAGCCCGAGCGTCTTCGCGCTCAAATCGCGGAGCTGTCGCAGAAGGCAGCTGCTCCTGACCTGTGGGATGACCCCGCACACGCGCAGGAAGTGACTTCGCAGCTGTCGCACCGTCAAAGCGAGCTCGATCGTGTTCTGGCAATGGAAGAGCGCATTGACGACCTCGAGGCGATTGTCGACATGGCCCGTGAGACCGCTGAGAGCGATCCCGCGGACGCGGAAGATATTTTTGCCGAGGCTGAATCTGACCTTGCCTCATTGAAGGACGATATGTCCGCCCTTGAGATCCGTACTCTTCTTGATGGCGAATATGACGAGCGCAATGCAGTCATCACCATCCGAAGTGGCGCTGGCGGCGTGGATGCTGCAGATTTCGCTGAGATCCTGCTGCGCATGTACCTGCGCTGGGCAGAGCGCCACGGGTATCCGACGAAGGTTATGGATACGTCCTACGCAGAAGAAGCTGGCTTGAAGTCCGCAACTTTTGAGGTCCAAGCTCCTTACGCCTATGGCACTCTTTCGGTCGAGGCCGGCACCCACCGTCTCGTGCGTATCAGCCCCTTTGATAACCAGGGACGTCGTCAGACCTCCTTCGCTGCTGTTGAGGTCATTCCTCTGATCGAGTCGACGGACCACATTGAGATTCCCGAGTCCGAACTGAAGGTCGATGTCTTCCGTTCTTCCGGCCCCGGTGGTCAGTCGGTGAATACGACGGACTCCGCCGTTCGAATGACTCACATTCCGACGGGTATTGTCGTTTCGATGCAGGATGAAAAGTCGCAGATTCAAAACCGTGCGGCCGCTCTTCGAGTTCTGCAATCTCGCCTTCTTGTGCTGCGCCACGAGGAAGAGCAGGCGAAGAAGAAGGAACTCGCAGGTGATGTGAAGGCCTCGTGGGGTGATCAGATGCGCTCCTACGTCTTGCAGCCCTACCAGATGGTGAAGGATCTGCGTACCGAATACGAATCCGGCAATCCTCAGAACGTCTTCGATGGTGATATCGATGGCTTTATCAATGCCGGAATTCGTTGGCGTAAGAACCAGCAGAATCAAGACTGATGCGAAAAGCCCGGGCCTAGCCCGGGCTTTTGCGCGTGTCGCCTAAGTTTTGAGGCCCGAGCTGCATAGGGTAAAAGGGACCATAACCCCAATCAGAGACGGCTCATGATTCGATTTGATCACGTCACCATGGTGTATCAGCCTGGTGCGCGTCCGGCATTAGATGATGTTTCCCTTGAAGTGAAGCGCGGAGAGTTTGTCTTCCTCGTGGGAAAGTCCGGTTCCGGTAAGTCCACCTTCCTTCAACTCACCATGAGGGAAATTCGTGCGACGTCAGGAAAGGTGTGGGTCCTTGGCCATGACGTGGGTAAACTCTCGCGTTGGTCGGTTCCTAAGCTGCGACGTCAGGTCGGGACCGTGTTCCAGGACTTCCGTTTGCTGCCTTCTAAGACCGTGTACGAGAACGTTGCTCTGGCAATGGAGGTCATTGGTAAGCCTCGCCATGCTATTGAAACCCAGGTTCCCGATGTTCTGGAACTGGTCGGTTTGGCAGGTAAAGAAAAGCGTCTTCCCCATGAGCTTTCCGGTGGTGAAGAACAGCGCGTGGCAATTGCTCGCGCAATGGTGAACCGTCCTGAGCTGCTTCTTGCAGATGAGCCAACCGGTAACTTGGACCCGGATACATCGCTTGGAATTATGCGTTTGCTGGATCGCATTAACCGCAATGGCACCACAGTTGTGATGGCAACGCACGACGCCGCAATCGTGAACCAGATGCGTATGCGCGTCATTGAATTGCACGATGGAACGGTTGCTCGTGATCAGAACAGCGGCGTGTACGGGGCGGTGAAGTAATGAAGTTACGTTTTATTCTTTCGGAAGTTGGCAAGGGCCTGTCGCGAAACCGCGCGATGTCTGTTGCCGTGGTGATCGTGACCTTCGTGTCCCTGCTGTTTGTGGGTATTGCTGGCCTTTCGCAGATGCAGGTCTCACGAATGAAGAGTCAGTGGTACGACAAGATCGAAGTGTCGATCTACATGTGTGCCAACAATGATCAGACTCCGAGCTGCAATAACCAAGAGGCAACAGAAACACAGATTGCTGCGGTGCGCGATAAGCTCCGTTCTGCAGAGCTGGCTCCCTACGTTAAGGACGTCTACGAAGAGTCAAAGGCTGAGGCCTTCAAGAACTTCGTGAAGATCTACGGTAATTCTCCGCTGGGGCAGTGGACGACCGAGGACATGATGCAGGTGTCTTTCCGCGTCAAGCTGGTCAACCCCGAGCAATTCAGCATTATTCGCGACGAGTTCACTGGCTCTGCTGGTGTATCCGTTGTGAAGGACCAGCGTGAGATCGTTGAGCCTTTGTTCCAGGTTTTGGGTAAGGCCCGAGGCCTGTCGCTGGGCTTGGCGGGTGTCATGATCGTCGCCGCAGTCTTGCTCATTACGACCACTATTCGTCTGTCCGCGATGAGCCGTGAACGCGAAACCTCCATCATGCGACTGGTTGGCGCCTCGAATCTGTTTATTCAAGCTCCCTTCATGATTGAGGGCGCGATTGCTGCGGTGGTCGGTGCTCTCTTGGCAGTGGGAACCCTGTTCGTTGGTGTTCACGTCCTGGTGAATCAGTGGCTTGCGCAGGCATTCCGTTGGACGAACTTTATTGGCATGCGCGAAGTGTGGATCATGTCGCCGATCCTCATTATTGCTGCAGTGCTCCTTGCGCTGTCGGCATCCGCCTTCTCACTGGCGAAGTACACGAAGATCTGATCTCTATGGCAAAGACGCGTTTTCACGGTTTTTCAACGGGGCTTACCAGTGCGGTGACGCTGCTTGTTGTTGCAGCGCCGCTTGCTCTGGTACCACCCGCTTTTGCGGATGAAGACCGTGATCGCGTTGCTCAGGCTCAGCGTGAGTCCGCGCAGCACGTGCAAGAGCTTCGCAACAACCTTGAGGGTTTGGACGCTTCGCTCGCCCAGGTCTACTTAGACCTTGAAACGGCGAATGCTCAGATCCCCGTTGCCCAGGCTGAGCTTGACACTGCGAATGAACGCTACGAGGGCGCCAAGCGCGAGCATGATGTTGCACAGGCACAACTGGATGCAGCTCAGGCAGAGGTTGCTCGTCTCAACACTGCGATGGAGAAAGCACGCAAACAGCAAGAGGAATCTCAAAAAGCTGTGGGTGCATTGGCTCGCGAGATGTATCAGTCTGGGGGAGTGAGCTCACCCCTTCTGATCGCGCTGTCCTCTTCAGGAACTGAAGAGATTGCGGATCGTGCAGCCGCAGCGGATGCCATGACGCGCGCTCAAGATAGTGCACTCAGCCAAGCAATGGATATGCAGGCAGCGACGCGTAACCAGCAGAGCAGACAAGACGCAGTCACCTCGCGAATTTCTTCTCTAGAGGAGAAGGCGCGCAAGGCCTCGGAAGAAGCAGAGAGCGCAAAGAACACTGCTGAAACGAAGCTTCGCGAGCTCGACGAACTGAAGAAGACCTCGGAAGAAAAACGCGCCCAGTGGGATGCGCAGAAGGCTCAGGCTGAAGAACAACTTGGCCAGTGGCAGCGCGAATACCAGGATGCGACCTCGAAGCTCGCTGCGATCGATGAAGAGAACCGCCGCCAGAATAGGCGCTACACCTCCTCGTCGAACTTCTCCAGCCCGCTTCCCGTTCCCTTGGTTGTGACTTCACCATTCGGGTGGCGCGTCCACCCCGTCCTTGGGATCTCTCGCTATCACAATGGGACAGACTTTGCGGCAAACTGCGGTACTGAAATTTATCCGGTTGCCGAAGGTGTTGTCACCGCTGTGACCGTTGAAACGGCTGGCGGAAACGTGGTCTACGTGAACCACGGGATGATGAATGGCGCGTCCATGTCGACCGCGTATGTTCATATGCAGTCCACCAATGTTTATGTTGGTCAGCACGTTGGACGCGATACGGTTCTAGGCTGGGTTGGCGCTACCGGATACGCCACTGGTTGCCACCTTCACTTGTCCGTCATGCGCAATGGTGCTGATGTTGAACCTCTGGATTACTTGTAGGACAATAGTTCTCCTGTAATTTCTCACTGAGGGGGTGCTTATGCCGAAGGAATGGAAGAAGCCAAAGCCTACCGAATCCGAGAAGCGTAAGGCTGCCTCGGCCGCGAAGAAAACCATTGCGCGCAATAAGAAGGCTCGCCACGACTATCTCATTGAAGATACGTGGGAGGCTGGCATGGTGCTTTCGGGTACCGAAGTGAAAGCCCTCCGAATGGGACGTGCCTCGCTTGTCGATGCGTGGGTAGAGATTAAGAACGGCGAGGCCTGGCTGTATGGGGCGAATATCCCCATGTATGCGCAGGGTTCGTGGACCAACCACGCGCCGACGCGAAAGAGGAAGCTTCTGCTGCATAGCAGTCAGATTTCCACCTTGGCCGATAAGTCTTCTGCCAAGGGGTACACGATCGTTCCCCTTGAGCTGTACTTCATTGGCGGCCGCGCAAAGGTTGAGATTGCCCTTGCCCGCGGTAAACAAGAGTGGGATAAACGTCAGGCCCTGCGCGAAAAACAGGACCAGCGTGAGGCAGAGCGCGCGATGCGTCGCTATGTCAAACAAGCACGTCGCTGATCAGCGACGTGCTCACGAGGAAGTGCTGTGCGCCCTCCATACGGAAGGTACACAGCCTGTTCTTTTAAGGAGCGCTGATGAGGCCCGTTGTGCGATCGCTCAAGCGAGACATACGGCGAATGGTGACCGTGCCTGCCGCATGGATTGTCATCATCGGCCTTCTCTTCGTACCTGCACTGTATGCGTGGTTTAATATCGTCGGTTTTTGGGATCCCTATTCGAATACCGGCAAGATCCGCGTTGCAGTTGCCAATGAAGACCGGGGCGCAACAAAGGACATCATCGGTTTTATTAACGTCGGGACCACGGTAGAAAATCAACTACGTGCGAATGACCAGCTGGGTTGGTATTTCGTCTCTGCCGATCAAGCGCAAAAAGACGTAGAGCGGGGCCAAGCGTATGCCGCGATCGTCATCCCCTCAGACTTTTCTCAAAAGTTAACGGGCATTGTTGACGGCACCTATTCAAAGCCGAACGTGCAGTACTACGTTAACGAGCGCAACAATGCCATTGCTCCAAAAATTACTGGTGCCGGTGCAAATACCCTTGATCAACAGATCAACTCGACTTTTGTCTCGACCGTCGCGCAGACCCTCTCTGCAAAGATCTCCTCAACGGGGCGCTCGATTTCTGACATTTTGCAAAGCAACCGTTCTGATCTCAAAGATAAGATCAGTGCCGCTCGCGACCAGCTGGGGGAAGCTGAACAGACACTCAAAGGAATGGACGGAAGAATCGATGCGGCCAAGGAAAAGGTTTCTGGTGCGCGCAATTCGCTGAATTCGGCCGATTCGAGCCTGTCTGATCTTAATAGCGCACTGTCTCAGGCAGATCAGTTAGTAAATGACACGCGCTCTACGTTGTCAGCCTTCAGTACCAATATGTCTGGCGCACTCGATGGGCTGGCGAATCATGCAAATGATGCCACCGCGAAGGCATCGGCTGCCGGAGGGGCATTCAACGGGGGAGTTCAAGGCGCAACGACAACGATTAATGGGCTCCTGACTGAAGGACAGTCCATCAACCAGACTAATGGGGATATCCTGCGCCAACTCCAAAGCCTCGGAATCGCGCAACTTCCCACGGCCTCGCAAGCTTTGCAGGACCTGAGCACGCAAAATTCTCAGGTTGGACAAACTCTGGCGAATTTGTCGAATCTTAACGGCAGCCTTGCGACGACCTCGAATTCGATCACCCAAGCGCTCGCGACACTTCAGAACTCCAGTCAAACACTGAGTAATTCTGCTGCTCAGGCGCGCTCGGGTATCGGGGACCAACTTCCCGCGATCTCCAATGCGCTGGATCAAATGTCGACAGCCTCGGCGAATCTTCGTTCCGCAATTGCCGTGCTTCAAGGTCAACGAGAACAGATGAATGGCCTGCTTGATCAGCTCACTGCACTTCTTGATTCCACGAAGACCACTCTTGCGCAGTCAGCGACAAATGTCAGCGCTTTGATGAATGATCTTGGAAGCGCACAGGGAGATATCTCTGCGATTTCTTCCTCGAATGCGATTCAGTCTCTTTCAGGTTCCATGAATCTCAATCCTGAAAAGATCGCTGAATTTATGGCCGCACCGACGTCGATCCAAACCCAGGCCGTCTTCCCAGTTGCCACATATGGCTCCGCAATGACGCCGCTCTTTACGAACCTAGCGTTGTGGATCGGTGCATTCTCCCTTGTCGTAATTTTGAAGCTCGAGGTCGATGACGAGGAAATCGGTCCCATGAGCTCGGTCCAGCGTTATATGTCGCGATGGATGCTTCTAGCGCTCTTTGCTCTTGGGCAGGCAGTGGTTGTGTCCATTGGAGATCTCATTATTGGGATCCAAACCGTCTCCAAGCTTGCTTTTGTTGGGACAGCGATGATCAGTTCCCTGGCCTATCTCTCGATTATTTACATGCTGGCGACTTGTTTCCAACACATTGGTAAAGGCCTTTGCGTCGTCATTGTCATGCTGCAGATCCCGGGTGCTGCTGGCCTGTATCCCATTGAGATGATGCCTTCCTTCTTCCGTTTCCTTTATCCGCTTTTCCCCTTCACCTACGGCATCAATGCCATGCGCGAAACGGTCGGTGGCTTCTATGACCACGCGTATATTCGAGCAATCGGGGTGCTGGCGATTCATGTGGCGATCTCTTTCACCATCGGACTTGCTTTGCGTCCATACCTTGTGAACCTGAATGCGATGGTCACCCGTGATCTATCGCGGTCTGGATTGTTCATTAGCGAGGCCACGCGGGTTCCGTCTTCGCGTTTCCGTCTTTCGCAGATCGTCTCTGTTCTTGCCGACCACGATTCGTATTCGCGTTCCGTTTCGCGCAGGGTGCGCACCTTTGAACGTCGCTACCCGCGGATGCGCCGTGCAGCGCTGGTTTTGGGGATCATTGTTCCGGCTCTTCTTGCGGTCTTATCTGTAACGAGTGCGACGGAAGTGCCAATTATGTTGGGACTGTGGATTGTCTGGATCCTCGCGATTATTGCTTTCTTGATTGCTATCGAATTTGTTCGTGAGTCTCTTGAACGCCAGCAGTTGCTCACGAATATGAATGACTCCGACGTGCGCTCGCTTCTGCAACGCAGGGCTCACGGCGCAGCAGCACTCTTCGCCTCGGCAGGGAAGAAGGGCGCTTCTGCGGGCGACGAAGAAGCGGCAGAAGAAGGGAGCGAGAAGTGAAAGCGGTATGGGAAATCTTCCGCGCTGATCTTTCGCGGGCGCATCGAAGCGTGATCAGCATGGTCGTTGTTCTTGGCCTGGTTGTTCTTCCGTCATTCTTTGCGTGGTTTAACATCTCCGCGTCTTGGGATCCTTTTGCTAACACAAAAAACCTACGGATTGCGATTGCGAATACCGACAAGGGATATAAGTCTGATCTGATTCCCCTTGAGGTCAATATCGGTAACCGCGTTGTCTCAGCTTTGCGGACGAATGAGCAATTCAATTGGGTGATTGATAGCGAAGAACAAGCAATTGAGAAGACGCGGTCGGGGGAGTATTACGCGGCGGTGGTGATTCCTCCTGACTTCTCTCAAGAAATGCTGACTTTCTTTTCCAGCGATGCACATTCGACGCCCCTGACCTACTACATCAATGAGAAGAAAAACGGCTTGGCGCCAAAAATTGCCGGTCAGGGTGCGGAGCGCGTATCGTCACAGATCAACCAGATATTTGCTCAGACCGTCGCTGAAATTGCAGTGGATACGGCTTCTTCGCTTTCAGATTCGCTGTCTGACCCAACGAATGTTCGCGGTATCCAGGCGTTGAATTCTCGATTGGAGTCGACCTCGCAGCGCTTGAATGCTGCGGCGACCAGTGCAGATGCCTATGCCGGACTCATTGCCTCGTCTGTGCAGTTGGTGGATTCTACACAGACCATGATTGCCAATGCCTCGAAGGCTCGAGACCCCTTGGAGAGCGCGGTAAATAACGCCTCGGCTTCCGTAGATCAGATCAGTGCTGGTGCTTCGCAGGCTGCCTCCGCCCTTTCCTCAGCAGTGAGTGCGTCTGCTCAATCCCTCGAGGCGCTCTCTGCCTCCATTGATGATGTGTATTCTCGGGGCGGCAGTAGCGTCGCTTCGGCGGTGGCAACTTTGCGTTCTCAGGCCACGTCGGTGGGCAATCAGGCGACGCAGTACCTGCATGTGAAGGAAACGCTGGCAAATCTGCCGGGAACGCCTATTTCTCAAGATGTTCTGGACCGCCTGCAAGCCTCAGCTGACCGCCTGAGCGCGCTGCAGAATGCGATCAATAAGCTTGCTGATGACATGGAAAAGAATGTCGCTGATGCTGGCGCGAACCGCCAGGATGTGAAGAACCTCGTTGGTCAAGCTCAGTCGGCTATCTCCAACTTGAAGAGCGATGTTGATTCCACCCTGCGTCCGCAACTAGAACGGCTTTCGGGAACCATCAATTCTGCGACCTCGTCGATGGGAAACCTGCGCGCTCAGCTCTCTGCAGCCAGCTCCAGTGTTAATGATGGCTCGAATGGGGTTCGTGAGGGGCTGTCGAAACTTCAATCGACCTTTAGCGGAATTGGAACTCAACTCCGTGAAGCCTCGCAGAAGATCGCAGACATTCATAACAAGTTGAATGATGCTTTGGAAAGCGGGAACCTTGCGAAGGTCCGCACCATCATCGGTTCAGATCCTCAGGCCCTGGCCGTTGCTCTTGCGGCTCCCGTGGGTGTCACCACCATTCCGGTGTATCCGGTCGATAATTTTGGCTCTCAGATGGCGCCCTTCTATACCGCCCTTGCGCTGTGGGTGGGGTCTGTCCTCATGATCATCACCATTCGCAGTGATGTGACCACAGAGAATGTCGTCGAGGGACTGGATTCTTCCCACCCAGCTGTCGAGTATTTCAAGAGGCATCGCTTAGGTCTGTGGGAAGGCTTCCTTGGGCGCTACTTGATTTTTGGGCTGATTGCTCTGACTCAGGCCACCATTTTGAGCTTGGGCTTGCTGTTCTTTGTAAAGATCCAGCACGTTCATCCTTGGCTGTTTATGTTTACCGCGTGGGCGATTGCCTTGGTGTTTTCATTCCTGCTCTACACCTTCATCGCTACTTTCGGAAATGCCGGAAAAGCCTTGGGTGTGCTGTTCCTGGTCTTGCAGATCACCGGTGCCGGCGGGTCCTTCCCCCTGGCAATTCTTCCTAACTTCTTCCGTTCGATTTCTCCCTACCTGCCTGCAACCCATGGAATTACTGCCCTGCGGGCGGCGATTGCCGGTTATTCGGGCGGGGAGTATGTGGATGCCATGCTTTTGCTTGGCGTATTTGTACTTGTTGCAGCGCTGCTTGGTTTTGGATTGCGTCCTTTGCTTATTAAGAGGACCCGGCTCTTGGTTGAGAAGCTGGAGTCCACAAAGCTTATGTAGGGAGCCCCAGGGAATCTCTTGCCAGGTCTGCTGCGGGGACGTATGATTTCAAGTCCGGTGTTTGTGCTGCTTTGTCGGCAGGGTGCCGGTGAGTGAAGAACTCAATAGGGGATGATCGGTTTCGACAGCGGTCGTCGATCGAGGGGAAGCGAGCCGAGGAGGCATGCTCTACTCGTTAACGATGTGTGCAAACCAATAGGTGCCGAACAGAATCGCACCGACTACGTTCTCGCCGCCTGATTGCCGCGTGAACCTTTAGTCCGTCAGCCCGGAAGTTGCTTCCGGTCCGGTGTCTGGCGTCGTCTAGGAAGCCACTGGGTGCCGTCCGTGTTGGTAGGACGGCTCCGACACTTCATCAACTGAGCCTATCTGGTAGCAGGTCTGCATGATGCCAGGGGCTGAGAAATAACTCGCAGACTGCGCTCGGAGAAGACCTCGGGGTCGGCTGTTGGACGGGGGTTCGATTCCCCCCATCTCCACTTTCAGGGTGCTGGACTCTCCGCGGAGAGTCCAGCACTTCTTCTTGTTATCGCGAGCTTCTATGGTCTTTGGCGGAGGTGCTCCACCCAATTTTACTCGTGAGATTGTGCTTGATGGGAGGGGCGTTTACACCGATCACTATCGGTTAATCCTCTGCGACCATCATGCGAAGGACGTCGATTTGATATGGAAGGTGTCTAGCAGTCATTAGGTTCCGATTGATTTGGAGGAATGAACTGGTTAATGGCATCTATTACACCAGAAAGGGTCGTATTAATTTCTGACTTTAACTTGCAAGATGATGTTTGATTGTTGTTGATCCTTTTCTTCCCGCGTGCTATTCGATCGCGAAGCTTTTCTAGTTCGTCTAGTGCATGTCCCTTCATTCCGCTGCTCTCTACGAGACGGTCGTGAACGTGTAAGAGTATGCAGAAGTCGTGAAGAAATAGCCTGCTCAGCCCTTCCTGTTTCTTCTCCACTGCCAGATGAGAAACGGATGTGTTATGAAAGCAAGAAGGGAAATCACTGTCAATATCACAGTCTTCGACTGGCTCCCAGTCTTTTGGCTCGTCCCCCGTTGTGCTCGTTCGTACAAGTAGACAGTTTTCGTGGGCAGCGGCATTACGGAGCTCTTGAATGCGTTTGAGATAATGACGCGGGATACCTTTCTTACTCTCCCCTTCCTGAAGAGCAGTGTCGTAAAGGTCGATTAGTTCCCAAAATGAGAAAGACTCTAAGAGCTCCCAGAGCTCGCAATTGACGACATACGGCCTTTCGGTATGTTGCTTGGAAGGGGCATCCAAATATGCTCGGGAATAGTCTGATGTTTGAACCCTCTGTTTGCTAAATTTCTTAGCCTCTTTTCGCTTCGAAGAGCTGTATGGTTTCGCTTTCCATCTGTCTTCCCACTGTCTATCAATCCGAACAAGGCACTTTTTTAGGAAACCAGCCTCCTCCGATTCGACCAGATGCCAGATTTGTATTTTGAGAGCGTGCTCGATAGAAAGCGCTAAAGTCAGTACCTGACGGCTCAAGCTGAAATCAATTTTCGATAGTTCGACGAGGTCCTCAAAATCCAAGCCTGCAAATTCTCCTACTTTTGGAGTACGGCCAAGATAGGACCTCAATTTCTCGTAGTAGGTATTTGTTGTTAGGAACTTTCTCGCGTCCTCGGTACTCTTCTTAGCAAAACTGATACCGAGGCGTTCGAGTTCCTTGATGTGACTATCTACCCTAATCACTTGTGCTTCATTCATTGAAAATTCCAGGACGAATTGGAGTTGCTCGTACTGTGCCTTGGGATTAGACAGCAAGCTAATATCCCGGCCGTGCACAATTTGGCGACCCCAGAGGCTGCTATTTGCTTTGGTTGTGTGATGTAAAGGCTTCAATGCCTCGTATCAGGTGATTTTTCGGCAACTATGCTGAAAAACACAGGATAGAGCATAGCAAACCGTAGCAGTCACGTGGATCCGCGTCCGTTGTCAGGTGGTTTTCTTATCTCGGATTGGAGTCTGAAACAGGAAAGGGGCTGCCTGGTTGACTGTTTCCTAGTTCGCTGGTGTCTTTCGTAAGCTTTCTAACCTTGGGCCTGTGAAACACGTGCACAGAGGAAGAACAGACGTTGAAATCGAAAAATCCAGGAAAATAAGGTCATGAATATTCGCTTCCAAGACTTCGAGAAGCCTGCTTTCTGAGCAACCTGAAGCAAAGATTCGTTACGCATCGATGCGCATCACTTTGCGCGCAAATCCGCTAAATTATGCGCATCAGAACCTCTAAGTGCGCCATAAGAATTTGCGCAGAGTTCGTGGAGCAGATGACAAGGTTGACTCAAGAATCCTTTATACCCGTTCTCACAAAGCGCCCCTAATCTTAAAGCCCAATAGGCCATTCCTTAATGATCAGTGAAGACAGCATGGAAGCGGTCTATCGAATATTCAGGATCGACGGGAGTGGCTAGGTGCATTCGCCTTCAGGTCATCAACGTCGTTGACCGATGTAAAGGAAGAAGTTCTTCATGAAACACCGAAAGATTGTGGGAGCAGTTGGCGCCGCTGCCGCTATCGCCATGGTTCCCACCTTGAGTGCAACCGGTGCCGTGGCAGACGATGGGGACTGGACCTATGGCGCTTCCTTCCCTTATACCCGTTACGAGGCCGAGCGTGGCTGGCTTGACCGTGCACACGTTGTCTCGCTTGACGAGAGCCTGCCTGTGAACAAAATGCTTGATTCGAAGGCAATCGAGGCAGGGGAGCAGTCCTACGTTGAGCTGTGGGGGCAGGATTCGTCCGTAAACTTCACCGCTGAGGTTCCCGCAAACGCGATCGACCTGCGTTTTAGTCTTCCCGATCATGAGAGCGGAAGCGTTGATATTCGCGTCAATGGTCAAACTGCTGCCAGCTTCAATCTTTCTTCTGAGAGTGCATACCAGTACGTCCAGGGCAGCAAGGTCTATGACGAAGAACGGTATAAAGACCCTCGTAATGGCCCGGCACATGCCCGATTCCTTTTTGATGAGGTCCACGGCCTGCTTAATCGGCAGGTGAACCCTGGTGACACGATCAGTGTCGTCCGTACGGATGGCAAGAAACAATCCATGGGAATTGACTTCGTTGAGCTTGAGCAGGCTCTTCCAGAGATTCCGCGTCCCGGTAATTCGGTGAGTGTTACCGATGATGATTTGACAGTCACTGAAGAAGTGAAACCGGGGGAATCCCAGACTCGTTCGGTTCATGCATGGGCCAATGATGGCCGGGACGACTCCGAAGCTTTCCTAGCAGCCCTAAAGCGCGCCTCGGAGGAAAACAAGACTCTGTACATTCCGCGTGGAACCTTTGAGTTTGATCGCCAGCTTGTGATCCGGCATTCTCCGAAGGATAACCACCAATTAGTAATCCAGGGCGCGGGTATCTGGTACACGAATATCCACTTTACGAAGTCGGGTAAAAAAGAAGGCGGTTTTGACTTAGAACATACGTCTCACCACCTGACTTTCCGCGACTTCTATGAGGATTCGAATCTTGTCTCTCGTCATGATGAAAAGGCGAAGTACAAGGGTTTCCAGGGCGTTACGAAGGATTCACAGTTTATAAACCTGTGGATTGAGCACTTTGAGTGCGGCTTCTGGATTGGTGAAGACGTTAACTATGACAAGCTCAAGTACACCGAGCGAATGCTGGTGGACCATTCCCGTATTCGCAACAATTTTGCGGATGGCTTGAACTACTCTCAGGGAACCCGTGATTCCGCTGTTCGTAATTCGAATATTCGCGGAAATGGTGATGATGGCCTCGCCTCATGGGCGAGCCAGACGAAGTCACAGCCCGGGGACCCAGAGCAGTACGAATCCAGGTCCAGGGTTACCCAAAACAACGAGTTTACTCACAACACGATTGAGCTCGGTTGGCGTGCCGGTGGTATCGGTTTCTTTGGCGGCGTTGGTCACAAGGCAGAGAACAACCTGATCACTGGTAATTTCGAGGGTGCCGGTATTCGCTTGAATACTGTTTTCCCCGGCCATAACTTTTACTTCAATAAGGAACGGAACAGGCGCATCAGTATTCAGCGCAACAAGATTGTGCGCAGTGGAACGAAAGATGACTACTACGGTAACTCTCGCGGCGCGATCGACTTCCAAGAGATGTGGGGAACAATTCTGAATATCGATGTGAAGGACAACATTATCGTTCGTCCCTTTGCAGAAGATATTCGTTCGGACTTCGCATTCAATGATGAGCAACTGAACTCGCGGGGGATGCACGTCGGCGACAACCCGCGTCGTGACTGGGACGGTTATGAGCCTCAGCATCTGGTTGTGAACTACGCTCGCGTCAATGGCAAGGTCGACCGCGGTCTTGCTGAGGATACGAATTATGGCCTTTTCTGGTGGGACGGTGACAGAAACAATCCCGTTGATGGAAAGACCCATCGTTACTGGATCCCCAAGGCTGATGGTGTTCAGATCAATGATGGTATGGAGTTCTCGTGGGAAGGTAATAGGAAGGTATATAACTTCACCCCTGGTGACAATCCGGAGTATTTGCCGATTTCCTCGACTCGCTTCTTGGATGACTACAACTATCAGGGTGAGATGGCTCAGTCTTTCCAGGACCCCAACCGGCCTCAAACGGTAATCCGTTTCTGGTCGCATAAGTGAGTGTGGCGGCATCCGCCGCAATTGTTCACACTCCGTGCCCGCGCTTCCCTCGCAGTGCGGGCACGTCTTTTTATACTCAACGAATCAGCAATTAATTCTTATATTTCTTATCTTTTACTACCAAGATTGCGCATCATGATGCGCAATTAATACGTGAGTGATGCGCATCGAAATGTATAAGTAATTCATAAGAATTCGTGCAGAATTCTTGTAGCAGATGATGAGTCCGAATCAAGATTCTTTTACAAATGCTCCCACGAAGCTTCCTTAAGGTTGAAAACGTATAGGCCTTCTCATAGCCGTAAAAACGGTCGGGCTGCCTATCTCGACACCTAGAGGCGACCAAATTTCGCATTCTCATATGCGGAAGTCGTGTCGCTGCCGATACAAAGGAAGAACTTCTTCATGAAACACCGAAAGATTGTGGGAGCAGTTGGCGCGGCTGCCGTCATTGCAATGGTGCCTTCACTGGGCGGTAACAGTGCCGTCGCTGCCGGTGAGGACACGACCTACGGGGCTTCCTTCCCGTATACCCGTTACGAGGCCGAGCGTGGCCAGCTTGATCGTGCACACGTCGTCTCGCTTGATGAGAGTCAGCCCGTCAACAAAATGCTTGACTCAACAGCGATTGAGGCCGGTGAACAGTCCTACGTCGAGCTCGAAGGCAAGGATTCTTCAGTGAGCTTCACTGCCGAAGTTCCTGGGAATGCAATCGATCTTCGATTCACTCTTCCTGATCACAAGGCTGGAAGCGTTGATATTCGTGTCAACGGCGAAACTGCAGCCACTTTTAATCTCTCCTCAGAAAGTGCGTATCAGTATGTTCAAAAGAGCAAGGTTTATGACGAGGAGTGGCAGAAAGACCCCGGTAATGGTCCGGCACATGCTCGATTCCTTTTTGATGAGGTTCATGGTCTGCTTAACCGGCAGGTGAACCCCGGTGACACGATCAGTGTCGTTCGTACTGGGAGCGAAGGCCATGCCTACGGCATTGACTTTGTTGAGCTTGAGCAGGCGCTCCCGGAAATTCAGCGTCCTGATAACTCTGTGAGCATCACTGATGATGACTTGACGGTCACTGAAGAGAAGGCGCCGGGTGTTTGGGAAACTCGTAAGGTTTATGCGCGCCCCAATGATGGAAAAGACGATTCTGATGCGTTCTTGGCAGCTCTAAGACGCGCCTCGGATGAGAACAAGACACTGTACATTCCACGCGGAACCTTTGAGTTCGATCGCCAGCTTGCAATTCATCATTCTCCGAATGACAACCACCAACTGACGATTCAAGGTGCGGGTATCTGGTACACGAATATCTTCTTCCGTAACCCGAATAGGGCCAGCGGTGGCATTGTTCTTGAACATACCAGCCATGACCTTCAAGTCCGAGACTTCTACATGTCGACTAATCTCAAGTCCCGTTATAACGAAGGGGCGAACTACAAGGGATTCCAGGGCGTTACCAAGAATTCACGGTTTGATAACCTCTGGATCGAACATTTCGAGTGCGGTTTCTGGATGGGTGACTATGTCGACGAGAAAAACATGCAGTACACGGAGCACATGCTGGTCGAGCACTCACGTATTCGCAATAACTTTGCCGATGGCCTGAACTACTCTCAGGGAAGCCGGAACTCGGCTGTGCGAAATTCCAATATTCGTGGAAATGGCGATGATGGCCTTGCATCGTGGTCGAGTCATGCGCAGTCTCAGCCCGGTGAGCCTGTCCAGTATGTATCGAATGCTCGTCATACCGACAATATCGAGTTCACTCACAACACGATCGAGCTCGGATGGCGTGCAGGTGGTATTGGCTTCTTTGGCGGATCGGGACAGAAGGCAGAGAACAACCTCATTACGGGGAATTTTGAAGGCGCGGGTATTCGTCTGAACACCGTGTTTGGTGGTCATAATTTTGACTGGAACTTGACCTTGAACAAGAGGGCCAGCATTCAGCGCAACAAGATTGTTCGCAGTGGAACGAAAGATGACTACTACGGTAACTCTCGCGGCGCGATCGACTTCCAAGAAGTTCAGGTCAACGGTCGTATTGCCGGCGTTGATCTGAATGACAACATCATCGTTCGTCCTTTTGCAGAGGATGTTCGCTCAGACTTTGCATTCAATGCAGAAGAGTTGAAACTTCGCGGCATGAGCATTGGCAATAATCCGCGCAGAGACGGGGATGGCTACGAGCCTCAGCATCTGGTTGTGAACTACGCTCGCGTCAATGGCAAGGTTGACCGCGGTATTCCTGAAGATGCGAATTATGCCCTCTACTGGTGGGACGGAGATCGGGTGAATCCGGTTGATGGAAAGACTCATCGTTACTGGACTCCTAAGGCTGATGGTGTTCAGATCAATGATGGTATGGAGTTCTCGTGGGAAGGCAACAAGAAGGTTTACAACTTTGTCCTTGGTGATGACCCGCAGTACCTGCCGACATCTTCCACTCGCTTTTCTGATGACTACGCCTATCAGGGGGAGATGGCTCGATCATTCCAAGATCCTAGCCAGCCTCAAACGGTGGTTCGTTTCTGGTCGCATAAGTGAGGTGCGCGGCTAACGTCGTTAAATCTTAGTTTTGCTGCCCGCGCTGCTCAGCAGCGCGGGCAGTGCTTTATCCGTAGCACTGTTCGATCATGGGCTGATCACCGCATGAGATTTTGCGTTGCTCGAGCAGCAACTTTGTCCACAGGTCAAGTTCAGAAACTAGTTATCCACAGATTTTGCATCCTCGTCCCGAAGCGATGAGGCATCATCATACCCTCGCATCATGGAGGAGCGACCTCCAGTGATTGCGAAAGGAATGATCCATGATCGGGAGGCATCCGAATATTCAAAAAGGCTGGGTGCATCGTGCAAGAAAAGGAACTGTTGCACTGGTCTTTGCAACGGCAATCGGAACTCTCAGCGGACTGGCGTTGAATCCACAGCCGGCGCACGCGCTCTTTGAAGGAAACGGCATGTACGTTAAAGGCGTTGGAGCTCAATCTGTAGGAGGATTTTGGCTGGGGGCTTACACCGCACCGCACAACGTTGAGACGCGTTACCCGGTGTGGTGCACTCACATGTGGCGAGCAAACCCCAAACCGCAGGACACCGCATCGATTACAGATTTGGGAGAGTCCAAGCGCTGGGGGCCGGATGAGCTTGATCTTTCGACCGCGCAAATGGCATGGCTTCTTGATCGCTACCAGGATGATCGACACCAAGAAAACCGTGCGGCGCTCTCATTCCTGATTCACGCGAATTTTGAAGGAGACCAATCAGGAAAGAACACCCAAGATTCCGTCAATAGTTTGGTTGACGGCGTACGACATCAGCTGCCGCAAGTTTTCGACAGGGCAAAAGATTACGTGCGCCAAGCAAAGGAATCAGCTGTTACGACCTACGAAAATGGAAGCGTAGAAACCCAGACTCCACGCAGTGGTGTGCTTAAAGACCTCGGCGTGAAGAATGAAAAAGGGGAGTGGATTCCGAAACTGAAACTCCACCTCATGCTAATTGGTCCTGCTCGTTTCACTTCCACGGGCACCAGCCAATGGGATGGAGAAACGCAAGGAAATGCCCTGAGTCTTGAGTGGGAAGCAACCGGTAATGGAACCGTGAAATGGGTAGGAAACTACGAAAACCCTGTGCGCTCAACACTCACGAAATACGGAGTTAACCCGGCGACTCAGGACACGGCCTCGTACGGAAACAGGCCAGGCGGCGACAAGGAAGAAAAGCGCCTCAAGGGAGGAACCTGGAAGGTGCTCATGGACTTTCAGCCAATGGGACGATCACAAGTAGCCCAAACCAGCCTGAAGGACAATACCCTGAGCGATACCGTCACGGCCTTTGCAGACCCAAATTACGGTGATGGAAAGTGGATCAATGATGAGCACGGACCGATACCGGTAACCTTCGAAGGAACTGCCTACGATCTGGGGAACGAACCTCCAAATGAGCCTTTGGATACACGTTTCATCTCGAAGGATATGCGAGTTCTTGGAAGCACAACGGTTGTTTTCCGCGGAGAAGGGGAGCGCCAGGTCAGTATTCCTCTTCCTGAAGGACAGGCAAAACCAGGATTTGTTTCTTGGGTATGGAGAGTGCGTAAAGAAGCCCAGGGACAATACTCTCCCCTTATCCACGCCGATTGGGCCGATCAGCTGGGACTCACTCATGAAACGCAAGTGATTCCCTGGAAGATCCAGATTCACTCTGCCGCACAGCTCAAAGAGACCAATGGGGGAGACTTCTTAATCGATGATCTATGGGTTAGCGGCTTCCCGGAAGGACACACTTATTGGACTGGTTCTGAGAGAATCGCTGCCGACACATCGCACATGCGTCATCGTCTGCTTTTCTTCCCCCAAGGCCTTGAGGTTGTTGAAGAAAACCGAGAAAAAGCAGAAGAAATTGGAGTTGTCGAGGTTCCCGCAAAGAACGGATACTATCCATCGCTTGGCGACCTTCGATTCACAGTTGATCCTCAGCGCATCGGAACCTACGTTTTCACAACAGAATTTGACGGTGACGGGCGCGTTGAAGCCTTCCGTTCCAGTGTCGAGGATCCGCATGAACAGTACACGCGAGAAGCGCCCTCGATCATTCGCCTGGCAACGCGTGCTCGCGATGGAGGTGATGGTGACCAGGTCATTGCCCACCTGGGGGCATCCAAGATCGTTGACCAGGTGTGCTATGAGGGTCTCGAGGCAGGGGAGCGTTACTCGCTGAAAGCAAATGTGGTTGACCGAGAAAGTGGTGAACCATTGAGCGCAGCTGGTCGACCGGTAGAAGGAACAGCTGATTTCACTGCTGAGACAGCGTCTGGCTGTGCAGAGGTGATGATTAATGTCCAGGGAGAAGACATCAAAGCAAAGAGCGTTGTCATCTTTGAAGATCTATTTCACGCTGATCAGCGAATCGCATTCCATCGAGATATTAATGCCGCTCAGCAAACCCTCAACGTAGAACAGCCCAAGCCTCCGAAGGTCGCTCATACTGGCACTTCGGGTGTTCTGATCATCTCGCTCGCGGGAGTCGGGGCCCTTGCTGGTGGGGTGCTCTATCGTCGGGGAAGGAAAGGATGCCTATAGGCGCATTGATATCTGAGGTGACTTACCAGATTGGAGGGTATGAGCCTTAGATAAGCAGACCTAAAAATGAGTGGTGGTGGGAACGACTCCGTTCCCACCACCACTCATGTGTGCGGGTAATTCTCAGGACATGCGACGGGCGCGTGCTGCGCGGCGCTTGAGGGAGCGACGTTCCTCTTCGCTCATCCCTCCCCAAACACCAGAGTCCTGATTGTTGTCGAGTGCCCACTGCAGGCAGATTGCTTGAACTGCGCATTCGCGACAAACTGCCTTGGCTTCAGCCGCCTGTGCGATGGCCGGACCCGTATTCCCGATCGGGAAAAAGAGTTCTGGGTCGACGCTGAGACATGCGGCTTTACTCCGCCAATCCATTATGGGTACTCCTTCAAGAGCATGAGTGCAGGCAAGGTATGCCCGCACCGAACAAAAAACAACAGTCCTTAGTTTCGGGGATTAGCGAGTGTATATCAAGAGTCAAGAGGCCATAAAAAACACAAATTGCTGTGTAAGACGTCACGTTATTTAAAAGTCAGGACGAAACGCCCAGCAGAGCCATGATGAACAATTACCCCGGAATAAGAATTCCAAGAATGTGCATATAAAGAACTGGGAAAACTCTGGCAATTCTGGGCGATGAATCGAAGTGCCTCTTTGGGTGGATTCGCGAAAAGTAGCAGTTCGGTGCGGTTTTCAAGCGCCCTCATCCACTGTGAGTGCTCGAAATGGTGAATGATGCAACCTGCATTTATTGCTCTAAGAGCGTCAATTAATACCGAATTCTCTTCTCCAATAAATGTGCAATTATTTTCAGAAAATAAGAACCGTTTTAATTGTGCGCCGTAACGAATGATATACGAATGAATTCGCATGTCAGAGCTGGTTTTGGTAAGTGAAGCAACTCTAGATTGGGACGTTGCTGGGGTGATCGGGAAGTGCGGTCTTCGTTGGTCTAGAGCGGATGCGTCGAGTGCGGCCGAGGGAAGGGAAGAACAAGAGTTCATCCGCCGGGGTGCTGCAATGCCCGATTGCCCCTGACAGTCGTGGAGTATCTGATTCCACGAGGGGATGCTCAGCGGTAAAGAGGGCTTCACAGAATCGGAGCATAAGCAGAGTAAAGACTTGTGAGCACTGCTCCAAAGCTGAGTGGGCGAATCTGTACACTCGGCTCCGCGGATTGTGGGGCAGTGTTCCATGATCTGCGGATTGGGAATCTCATACCAAATGTGTTCATAGGAACCGAAAAGCGTGCGTGGGGTAAACCGGCCTGATACATCGCTGGCAATGAGAACAATGTTGATGCCATCGCATGAGCGAGTGAACTGCCCCCACAGATCATGAGCACGAAGAACTCCCAAGCACTCTTCCAACATATGTAGGGTCCCTTCGATATCCTCGAGCCAGATAACGCATGGAGCGCGATGACAAAGGTCTTCGCAGAGGACCCCAAAATCCACGATGTCACGTATCAGGTAGTCGGGTGAAGTTACGCTCGAATGCGGGGTGCCCGAATCAATCGACACTCCGCAAAGGGGAAAGCCCAGCGAATCGCTCAAGGTCGTTGCAGACGAACGAGCGAGTAACGCAAGCTTGCTTGTCGAACTCCCAGAACCGCTCATCATGATATTTCCGTGTTGCCACCTAAGACATCGGTGTGCACCATTCTCGATCCCGTCGATAAGCCCAATGGCAATGCCTTGGTCTGAGGAGCGCAGCTGGTTGAGATCGCCGCGTGTGAGCTGAGAAGGCAAAGAAGGACACCACAAAGGCGCGCCGAAGGATGCTGAGTGCTTTTTTGAAATCGAAGCGATGATCTGCTCGATATTCCTGCAATACGCAAATTGGACAGGCTTTCCGGAACCGAGCAATGCTCTGCCAGGAATACGGGGAAGGTCCGCAGCCTCTGCGCTGCCCATGACGCTGTGTGAATCAGATTCAGAGACACAGCGTAGCGCAATCCGTAGTTCTGTATTGGCGCGCATGTGAGCGTTGATCGAGGCGCCGGGATGCTGGGTCGCGTAGATCAAATGCAAACCAAGAGAACGCCCCTGAGCCGCAAGCCGAGAGAAGGTCTCGAGGGTTTCCGGATGTAGATCGGCAAGAACTTGGAATTCATCAATGACGATGAGGATCCGCGGAGGCGGGGGAGGAGCACACTCTTGAAGAAAACGTTCACGCCACTGTGAGAGGTCCTTGACTGCGTATTGTGCAAATTGTGCTTCTCTCGTTGCAATACATGACGCTAGACCTCTGAGAGCGCGCGAGGAATGACCAAGGTTGAGGTCGGTTAAAACGGTTTCGGTGTGGGGGAGCGCAGTGAAGGGAGTGAGGGCGGATCCTCCTTTGTAGTCCACCAAAACCAAGCGGAGGTGTGAAGGGGAATAGCTCGCGCATAATCCAAGAAGCCACGTTCGAAGCGCTTCTGACTTTCCACTACCTGTTGTGCCGGCAATGAGGGCATGAGGTCCGTGCTTCACGAGGTCGATGTGAACAACTCCTGAGCTGTCTTTCCCAATCGGTGTCCGTAACCCGTCATCGTGATCGCTTACTTTAAATGGAAGTTCATCGAAATCGACGTGTTCGGGAATAGAACCGAAGAATGCGTCTCTACCCAGCATCTTCCACCAGGCCAAAGACACAGGTGCTCGGGAAGCAGGTATCACTGCGTGACACCACGTTGGAAGCTCACTGAAATGAGGTGCCCAGGCAAGGTGAATATTTTCATCCCCGTTCGCGTCCTCACCCGGAGCGTGAAGTCTGATGCGTATACGACAGGGCCCAGAATTAGTGGAACCCGGGCTAAGAGATTTCTGCCTTCCGATATCGATAACTGCATCATTTCCATCGTTGACGCGCGCTCCTCCCAACTGCGCCGCAAGCTGAGCCGCGCACCACAAAGCACTCAACTTGGCCTCGGGGCCAACAAAACCAAGATATGTTTCCCCGCCAGTGCGAGAGACCTCTTGAGCTTTCCCGCGCCCAATTTGGTTGGTATAGATCAGGAGGGACGAAGATTCTGAGCTGGAAGGAGCTGCAGCTTCAAGAAGAAGTGCAAGCCCCGCTGCATCAATGCGATGTCTGGGTTTTCGTCGTTTCATGACTACTACCCCGAGGATCGACATGCTGATGAGGGGAAGGGCAAATAGAAGAAACGACAGCCCACCGTAGGCTCCCATCACCAGCATGCGCATCACCATGAAAAGCAGAAACGGAACGATGCCAATGAGGGACAACGTAGGTAGGGGCCTCGAAGCACGTGAGGAAGAAGGAAAAGAAAGATCACGCGGCCGTTGTCGCAACTGGTAATAGTCGGTAGCAGAGCAGCCAGCTACCTTGACTTGCATACCTTTGGCGGGGGTATATACATGCTTCGCACGTAGGCGTCGCCAGGGTGTGAAAGCTGCCGGGCGGATCCATATCTGTGCATCCTCACTGTCGAGAAGGAAACTCATGCGCTCGCGGCCTCGGTGATCGGTGAAGATCTGTATCTGTGCGGGAAATTCTTGAGGGCGCCCCAAGGGAGAAACAACCAGTCCAATGTTTGGCCCACTCACGCATGCAAAATGCCACGAGGAGCGAAGGGCAGCTTGAAGAAGCGTTGGTGCCAAGGGGAAATCTCCCACGAGCGTGATCACCTCCTAAATACATCGCTGCTTGAGCACTGTGCGGTTGCGCGAGGCCGGTTTCTCTTCAAATTCCAGCCTTGAGCAGGCTCCATACCTGCGCTTATGAAAAGGCAAAGCTGTGGAAAACGCCGATTCTCTGTCCTACCTGTTGATGAACAACAAGAAGATCTGCGTGTGGGGAACAAGCGCGCCCTGAAAGGAGATGACACAATGACAAGCATGAGTGAAGAGGAACGCCAGCTAGTTGACCGCTACCACCAACTCATTCAGGAAGTTGATGATGCACGAGCGGCGTACTACAACCGTGATGCTCCTGTGTTGTCGGATGCAGAGTATGACAAGCTCTACCGCGAACTCGAAGACTTTGAGGCGCAATACCCGCAGTATCGCAGTGCAGATTCTCCAACCACTCAGGTTGGAGGTGCGGCCTCGGAAGCCTTTGCTCCTGTTGAACACCTCCAGCAGATGACCAGCTTGGACGATGTTTTCTCTTTGGAAGAGCTCGCAGGCTGGGAAACCCGAATGGCTAATGACACGGGTCGCAGCGATCTGGATATGCTCACCGAGGTCAAGATTGACGGTCTTGCAGTCAATTTGCTCTATGAAAATGGCGTACTCTCTCGAGCAGCAACGCGAGGTGATGGATGGGTTGGCGAAGACGTCACCGCCAACGTCCGGACAATTTCGTGTATTCCTCATCGTTTGAAGGGCGTGGTTCCCGCCCGCGTTGAAATCCGAGGCGAGGTCTACTTTCCGACGAAGGATTTTGAATCTCTTAATGCTGAGCGCGTCCGTGTGGGCGAGGCGCCCTTTGTGAACGCTCGAAATGCCGCTGCGGGTTCTTTGCGTCAAAAAGACCCGAAGAAAACCGCTGAACGTCCTCTTGCGATGTTGGCGCACGGCATTGGTTTTGTCGAAGCCGGAGATAGCGGCTTTACAGAACCCGATACCTTGTCTGGGTGGTTTGAGTGCCTGAAAAATTGGGGAATGCCGGTCTCTCCTCACACTAAGCTCCTGCGCGGTCGCGAGGCGATCGAGAAGCGTATCGGTGAATTGGGCACTCAACGACACTCTTTGGAACATGAGATCGACGGGGTTGTCGTCAAGATTAACGATCGTGCGATTCAGGCAAGCCTGGGGACAACCTCGCGTGCTCCGCGTTGGGCCGCTGCCTATAAATTCCCGCCGGAAGAGGTTAATACCCGCCTTCTCGATATCCGAGTCCAAGTGGGTCGTACCGGGCGCGTGACACCTTACGGCGTTATGGAGCGTATTCTCGTTGCCGGTTCTCATGTCTCACGCGCAACCTTGCACAACGCTAGTGAAGTTGCCCGAAAAGGCGTTCTGATTGGCGACCTTGTCGTTTTGCGGAAAGCCGGGGATGTTATTCCCGAGATCGTCGCCCCCGTAGTTGCGGCCCGCGATGGCAGTGAATATCCCTTCGTTATGCCGGAAAACTGCCCTTCGTGTGGGACGAAGCTGGCTCCCCAGAAGGAAGGGGATGTGGATCTTCGTTGCCCGAACCAGGCGGGGTGCCCGGCACAAATTACCGAGCGGATTGCTCACTTGGGTGCCCGTTCCGCCTTGGACATTGAGGGACTTGGGGACGAGGCCGCGCTTGCCCTTACCCAGCCCGAGGCCAATCGCGATGAGGTTGCCGCGGCGCTCGCGGCAGGGCGGACTGTGTTCCTTGAAGACGGGACCGCGCTGCACATGGAAAAGACTGACACGCTGACGCATGGCGAACTGATCGGTGATGCCGAGGCCCTTCTTCCCCCCGTTCAAACGCCAGTTTTGTCCTCGGAAAGTGATGTTTTCAGCCTCGAAGCTGAACAGCTACGCGATGTCATGGTGTGGAAGCCCGTGACCAAGGATGGCCAAGAAACCGGGGACTGGATGCAGGTTCGGTATTTTTGGACTAAGGCATGGAAACAGAAGGGAACTAGCGGAGTCTACACCCCGGTTGAGAGCACTCCTTCAAAGAACACGAAGATGATGCTTGAGCAGATCGAGGCCGCAAAAGAGCGGCCGCTTGCGCGCATTTTGGTTGCACTTTCGATTCGCCATGTTGGTCCAACCGCTGCCTCAGCTCTGGCCATGACCTTCCCCTCGATGGATCTCTTAATGGAGGCTTCTGTCGAGCAACTGGCGCAAGTCGATGGTGTTGGCCAAGTAATTGCTCAATCTTTGCGGGAATGGTTCGACGTAGATTGGCACGTGGAAATCGTTCGTGCGTGGCAAGCTGCGGGAGTCCGTATGGAAGATGAAGTTCGCGAGGATATCGAACAGACCCTCGAAGGGCTGACCGTTGTCGTTTCAGGAGCAATGCCCGGCTACACGCGAGAGGGCGCAAAGGAAGCAATTGTCGCCCGAGGGGGAAAGGCCTCGGGATCGGTATCAAAGAAGACATCGCTGGTCATCGCAGGGCCGGGTGCGGGTTCGAAAGCCGCAAAGGCCGAGGCCCTGGGAGTGCCCGTCGTTGACGAAAGCTATTTTGAGCGGGTGCTTGAGCAGGGGCTCGCAGCCCTCGATGACTAAACGATAAATTCGAAGGGGTGCAGAAGACGCTCGGAAATTCGGGTGAGCAGCGAGCGTTTTTCCCATTCCTCGAAGCTAAGCTTGCGCGCATTGGTCAGGTCAAGCTCAAAGATCCGATCCATCGTTGCCGCGAAGGCTTGCGAACGGAACTGGACATTGACTTCGTAGTTGCCCTGCAGGGAAAGCCTGTCGATATTTGCGGTTCCGACAGTTGACCAGACTCCGTCAATCGTCATGGTCTTGGAGTGGATCATTGCATCCTGGTACAGCCAGATTTCCACCCCTTCCTTCAACAGTGGCCCGTGATAGGGGCGTGCAACCCAGTCGGCGAGGATGTGGTTGGAATACTCGGGGATCAGAATCTGTACCCGGACCCCGCGACGCGCTGCGTGTACCAGGGATTCGAAAATCTCTCGGTCAGGGATGAAATACGCACTGGTGATACGAATTGAGTGCTGCGCCCGATCGATTGCGTCAATGTAGAGGCCGCGAACGGGGTAGAGCAGGCGTGAAGGATGGTTAAAGGCCAGTGAGACATCGCTGTCCCACTTGGGGGCTCGAGTTCGCGGAAGTTTTGGCTGTCCGTGACGTTTGAAGTGATTCCAGAAGTCAATGAAGCCGTACTTTAACTCTGCGACTGCTTCCCCTGTCACGCGCACGTGGGTATCACGCCATTCAAGGGCAAAAGGATCACCAATGTTGTAACCGCCGACGAAGGCAACACGGTCGTCGACGACCATGATCTTGCGGTGATCGCGACCTGTCTTGCGCAGGTTGAAGGTAAACATTCCCGAACGGATTTCAGGGAAACGGCGGATGTAGAGGTGAGGGGTCTTGGGGAAGACGTAAAAGAACGGGTCTTGGTTCATGACGGCAAAGCCGTCGTAGACGATGTGCACGTCGACCCCGCGCTGTGCGGCGGCTAGGAGTGCTGATTTGAAACGTTTACCCCATGCATCTGAACGCCAAATATACGATTCGAAGAAGATGTAGTCCTTTGCCGAGGTGATTGCTTCAAGCATGTCCTCATAAAGAGAGGTGCCCTCGGTATAGGTGCGAACATCCGTCCCATCGACTTCGGTGTCTAGGGGAGGGAAAGTCGGGAAACCGCCTGCGACCTGCGGAACGCGGTCTTTACGGAGCTTATCAACGATATGGATGCCGATCAGTGCCGCTGCTTGGGCCCCCACAAGCGCTGCTCCAGTGATTTTCAGTGCCTTGAGGGTACGTGAAGAAAAAGACGGTCGATGACGAGACATGTTTTAAGCCTACTCAAAAGTGGCCACCGATGGGCATGGTATGAGAGGTGCGCCCCGGGCGGGTATCATCCTTGTTATGGCAAGGATCAGTACTGATGAGGTCACCCGTGTGGCGGGATTGGCTCGAATTGCACTTACACCGGAAGAAATCACCAGAATTGCTGGTGAGCTAGACGTTATTACCGAGGCCGTTGCAAAGGTCTCCGAGGTTGCAACCCCGGATGTACCCGCGACCTCGCACCCCATTCCACTGTCGAATGTGTGGCGTGAAGACGTCGTTGGACCGACGCTTGACCGCGACGAGGTTTTGGCGCAGGCCCCCGCACAAGAAGACGGAATGTTCTTGGTTCCGCAGATTTTGGAGGAGGACTGATGAATCCGTTGTTGAAGAAGTCCGCCTGCGAGCTTGCTGACCTGCTGCGTAGCGGTGAAATTACCTCTGTCGAGCTCACTCAGGCGTGCTTGGATCGCATCGATGCGATTGACCCCAAGGTCCACGCCTTCCTGTATGTCGATCGTGAGGGTGCTCTTGCAACTGCTGCCGACGTGGATGCACGTCGTGCCGCTGGGGAAGAACTGCCTCGCTTGGCAGGCGTGCCCATCGCGGTCAAGGACAACATGGTGACCCGAGGCGTTCCTACCACCTGCGCTTCGAAGATCCTTGAGGGATGGCTGCCTCCTTACGATGCAACCGTCGTCGAGCTTTTGCACAAGGCTGGAATGCCCATCCTGGGTAAGACCAATATGGACGAGTTCGCTATGGGCTCCTCGACCGAGCACTCCGCTTACGGCCGTACCGGCAACCCGTGGGATCTTGATCGTATCCCCGGTGGTTCCGGAGGTGGCTCCGCTGCAGCTGTTGCATCTTTCATGGCACCGCTGGCTTTGGGTTCTGATACCGGTGGTTCGATCCGTCAGCCCGGCGCTGTGACGGGTACCGTGGGCGCAAAGCCCACATACGGCGCAGTTTCGCGTTACGGACTGATCGCTATGGCCTCGTCGCTGGACCAGATTGGCCCGGTAACCCGCACGGTTGAGGATGCTGCTGCACTGACCGAGGTGATCGGTGGCTACGATCCCCACGACTCGACGTCCCTGAATGAGCCGGTTCCCGCGCTCTCTGAAAGCGTTGTTCAGGTCGCCAAGGACGGGAAGATTGAGGGGCTGCGCGTTGGCGTTGTCCGCGAACTTTCCGGTGAAGGCTACCAAGATGATGTTCTCGAGGCCTTCAACGCGACCGTTGAGAAGTTGCGTGCTGCCGGGGCTGAGATCGTTGAGGTTTCCTGCCCGAGCTTCGATTACGCTCTTGCTGCCTACTACCTGATTATGCCGGCTGAGGTTTCTTCGAACCTGGCGCGTTTTGACGGTATGCGTTACGGCATTCGCGTCGAGCCCAGCGAAGGCCCTGTTACCGCAGAGCGCGTTATGGCTGCGACTCGTGAAGCCGGTTTCGGTGATGAAGTGAAGCGCCGTATTATCTTGGGCACTCACGTCCTATCGGCAGGCTTCTTCGACGCCTACTACGGAAGCGCGCAGAAGGTTCGTACCCTGATTCAGCGCGACTTTGCGCGTGTCTTTGAAGAGGTCGATGTTCTGGTCTCGCCGACCTGTCCGACAACGGCATTCCGTTTCGGAGAGAAGATGGATGATCCCATGGCGATGTACCTCAATGACATCGCGACCATCCCTGCAAACCTTGCCGGAATTCCTGCGATGAGTGTTCCAAACGCCGTCAGCGCCGAGGGACTTCCCGTTGGATTCCAGATTCTTGCTCCGGCTCACCACGACCTCAAGATGTACGAAGTCGCAAGCCTCGTTGAGCAACTCAGTGGCGATATCGCGGGTAACTGCCCCGCAGCGCAGTGGGAGGAAAACTAATGACTGAGCTGATGGATTACCAGGAGGCTACTGCTTCCTTCGATCCGGTTCTCGGAATTGAAGTTCACGTCGAGTTGGGTACCGCGACCAAGATGTTCGATGCGGCTCCCAATGCCTTCGGTGGCGACCCGAATACCTACGTGACCCCCGTGTCGCTTGGTCTTCCCGGCTCGCTCCCCGTGGTCAACCACCAGGCAGTCGAATACGCGATCAAGATCGGCCTCGCATTGAATTGCTCAATTGCCAAGAGCTGCCGTTTCGCGCGTAAGAACTACTTCTACCCGGATTTGACGAAAGCTTTCCAGACCTCGCAGTCAGATGAGCCCATCGCTTATGACGGCTATGTGGACGTTGAGCTAGAGGACGGCACCATGTTCCGCGTTCAGATTGAGCGTGCGCACATGGAAGAAGATGCCGGAAAGAACACTCACATCGGTGGTGCGGATGGTCGTATTCAGGGTGCAGACCACTCGCTGGTTGACTACAACCGTGCGGGCGTCCCCTTGGTTGAGATCGTGACCCGTCCTATTGAAGGAGCAGGGGAGCGAGCACCTGAGGTTGCCGCTGCATACGTTCAGGCACTGCGCGATATCTTCCGTACCCTTGGCGTCTCTGAGGCGCGTATGGAGCGCGGAAATGTCCGTGCCGATATCAACGTTTCTCTTCGTCCGACCCCGACCTCTCCTTTGGGGACTCGAACCGAAACCAAGAACGTGAACTCTTTCAGGGGTATCGCGAACGCCGTTCGCTTCGAGATTCAGCGACAGGCGCAGATCTTGGCTGACGGTGGATCAGTTCTTCAGGAAACCCGTCACTTCCACGAGGAAGACGGAACGACCTCGTCCGGTCGTGAAAAGTCCGATGCAGAGGATTACCGCTACTTCCCCGAGCCGGATCTTGTCCCGGTTGTTCCCTCTGAGGAATGGGTTGAGTCCCTGCGTCAGTCCCTGCCTGAGCTTCCGATCACCAAGAGGCGCCGTCTGCGCGAGCAATGGGGTTTTGCGGATAAGGAAATGCGCGATGTCATCAACGCGGGCGCGCTTGAACTCATCGAGGCAACCGTCGAAGCCGGAACTGATCCCGCAGCTGCACGTAAATGGTGGATGGGTGAATTGGCGCGTTACTCGAAGGACAAGCAGGTTGCGCTTGAGGACCTACCGGTTTCTCCCGCACAAATCGCGCAGCTCCAGTCCTTGGTTGATAGCGGTCGTCTGACCGACAAGCTTGCTCGCCAAGTCCTTGAAGGTGTTCTTGCGGGTGAAGGCGATCCTGAGCAGGTCGTAGCTGCACGCGGACTTGAAGTTGTTTCTGACGACGGCGCACTTACTGCAGCCGTTCAGGAAGCGCTGGACGCGAACCCCGATATCGTCGAGAAGATCAAGGGCGGCAAGGTTCAGGCCGCTGGTGCTCTTGTCGGTGCGGTGATGAAGGCTACCCGTGGCCAGGCAGATGCTGCCCGCGTTCGCGAACTCATTATGGAAATGGTTGGCGCTTGATCCTTCGTTGATTAAATGCCACTGGCCCGGTCTGCTGCGCAGACCGGGCCCTTTCCATGCCTGTCGAGGATCGAGGAGCGCAGGGGGCGAGGAATCGGGACTTCATACCACGGCCTCGGAAATTAGGCTCAAAATGGACACTGCTGCACCCGCGCACTGGCGCGGCTACGATGGAGGAGGAGTCCTTGTCGGCTCTCCTCAAAACAATCGGATATGCAAAGGTGACCAATGCGTACTTCTCCGTCATACACCGCGTCCTACCGTCTTGAAGTCGACGAAGCCAACCTTTCGGTTTCGCAGATCGTGGATGCCGTTTCTGCTACCGGTGCTCAGATTAAAGGCCTTGATGTTGCCGATTCTGACCGTGGTCGCATCGTTATTGACCTCACCTGCGACATGCGTGATTCCGAACATCGCCGCGAGGTTGAAAAAGTTCTCGATGACCTTGAAGGTGTTCACACTTCTTCCGTGGCAGACCAGACCTTCATGGCCCACGTCGGCGGCAAGATCGAGGTTAAGCCCAAGGTTCCTTTGCGTAACCGTGACGATCTTTCTCGCGCATACACCCCCGGTGTTGCACGTGTCTGCACAGCGATTCATGACACGCCTTCTAAGGCCCACCTGTTGACCATGAAGGCCAATTCTGTCGCTGTTGTCTCGGATGGTACCGCGGTTCTTGGCTTGGGCGATATCGGCCCTGAAGCTGCTCTTCCCGTGATGGAAGGCAAGGCTGTTCTGTTCAAGCAGTTCGGTGATGTCGATGCGTGGCCTGTTGTCCTTGATACCAAGGACACTGAAGAAATCATCTCGATTGTTAAGGCAATCGCACCCGCATATGGTGGCATCAACCTCGAGGACATTTCTGCTCCCCGTTGCTTCGAAATTGAAGAGCGTCTGCGCGCAGAGCTCGATATCCCGGTTTTCCACGATGATCAGCACGGCACGGCAATCGTTGTGCTGGCAGCACTGATCAATGCGCTCAAGCTCGTGAACAAGAAGATTGAGGACGTGCGCATCGTTGTCTCCGGCGTTGGTGCAGCAGGTTCCGCAATCATCAAGCTCCTGCTGGCTCAGGGTGCGCGCGACATTGTCGGCTACGGTCGTACCGGTGCGCTTGCAGGCGATGACATCGAGGGTATGCACCCCTCGCGTGCATGGTTGGCGCAGAATACGAACCCGCGCTTGGTCCATGGCAGCCTGAAGGAAGGCATTGTCGATGCCGATGTCTTCATTGGTGTCTCCCACGGCAACATCTTGGAGCCTTCGGATATCGCGAAGATGGCTCCTGGCGCAATCGTCTTTGCTCTTGCAAACCCGACTCCCGAGGTCGATCCGATTGCAGCTGCTCAGTACGCCTCCATCGTTGCGACCGGTCGTAGCGATTACCCGAACCAGATCAACAATGTTCTGGCATTCCCCGGTCTGTTCCGTGGCCTCTTGGATGCAAAGGTCAAGGAGATCACGACCGAGGTTCTGCGCGTCGCTGCAAACGCAATTGCCGATGTGATTAGCCCCGACGAGCTTTCGCCGAACTACATCATCCCCGGTGTCTTCAACGAGGCCGTCCCCGGCGCAGTTTCGAAGGCAGTGCGTCAGGCGGTCCACGACCTTCCGACCATTGACATCCCCGTTCAAGAGCACATGGATGCTCGCTGAGTAGGGCGACTTACTGGGAAGTGGGTGCGCTTGGGTAGCGTAACCGTCTTTCTCAAAACACCCGCTTAAGCCAAAAATCGCAGGACCTGCCTCTTTGTGAGGCAGGTCCTGCTTTTGTTGATATGCGCATGTATCGCATTGAAATTTAGCCGTTTTTCGATGAGTGTTTACTGGCTGACCATTCAGAAATGGTGGTATCACTGGCTTTTGTGTGCTGGTTCACGTGGTTTTGGTTTGACGTGGTGGGGGTTGGGTGTGTAGAT
>ERZ781274.160-NODE-160-length-47040-cov-9.189805_pt1 | contig 47040 bp, 59 predicted proteins | sample MGYA00375852_ERZ781274 | MGnify/ENA primary metagenome ERZ781274 (study PRJEB29790, sample SAMN03653692) | human gut metagenome | host: Homo sapiens | place: USA: Dallas, Texas | collected 2013-07-09 | study: EMG produced TPA metagenomics assembly of the Gut...
TTTTTGTCGCTTACCTTTAGATATCTCACCTGTCTACTTGACAAGGGGCATATCAGCCAAAGATTAGGACGGCTATTTTTTATGTGCATATGTAAGTATGGCTACGATTAAATTAGCAAAAGTCAACATAATCATAAATGTCTCGTAATCGCTCATAAACTTCACCTCCTCCGTAAGGTGTCCGGATTAGGCAAAGAGCACGTCCCCCAGTTCCCTGGGCAAATATATTATATTGTCAATGTACATTCTGGCAGATCTGCCAATTATTTCCTTTTGTTTTTTACAAATTCTGCAAACTGGCGAATTTCATTCAATTCGTCTTCGGTGTATTCTTCGCCATCAAAATGAGCTGCAAGAGTGGTAGGTTCTTCAGACGTAAATAATAATTCTCCATCGACAAGCTTTTCCGCGTCAAGTCCTAATTCGCGTGTTATTTTAAGGACATTTGTGATGTTAGAATTTGCGATTCCTCTTTTTAAGATACTGTCTAAAGTAGTCCAAGGCATATTTATTTTCTCTGAGAATTTTTTTAAGCTTCCATATCTGGATATTATTAATTCTTTTATCTTAGATTCTAATTCTTGCATATATAATGCCTACCTTTCTTTGTATCTTTAACGCTATATTAACACTAAAATCTCGAAAAATCAATATAAATATATATAAATCAAAAATAAAATCTCAAAAATTCGAGAAAAACATATTGACAATCACGAAAAATCGTATATACTGTAAATGTAATCACGAAAAATCGTAACAAAGAGACGGAGGTGAGGAAATGTTTCCTAACTTGGAAGCTGAAATGGCAAGATCCAAGATAACCCAATTGCAGATGGCCGAAATGTTACAGGTAACACCAACGACACTTTCTTTTAAGCTAAACGGAAAGAGTTCTCTTTCATTAAAAGAATGCGTGCTCATAAAACAATTAATGTTTCCAGACAAGACACTTGACTATCTGTTTGCAACAGACGAGCAGAAGGAGGTGAGCTGAAAATAAAAAAGATAAAAGACTACAAGCAAATACAGGAAAGGAGATGAAGCAAGATGGAAATTATTGGAGCAAGTATTTTAGTGTCAGTGATCACTACTAAAATATTAGCCACCTACTATTTCAAAAAGGTAGATGGCTATGTTAAAGACATGTGCGAAATGACAACTAAGAATAATGAGAACACATTATCTATTTTACGCAAACTTCAAAGAAATTCTTGCCTAGAGGAGTGAATTGCCCTAGATATTTATGAAGATCAGCTCTCTTAGATGCGTAAAATTGTCGTGCTTTACGCGAAAATTCTAGGTAATAGTCAGTTTGCTCATAAGGCGCATAAACACTAGAGTCTGTAATTGTAGACTGAGTTTCAATTGTAACTATCCCCAGTCTGCTTAAGGAAGAAATTGAACTGCTTGCTTGTTGTATATTTACTCCAGAAAGATTGGGAATATAGACATTTGAAAGATTAATTTCAAACGTCTCTCTAAATTTATTCGCAGTAGAGCTACTCAGAACATAGTCAACAAGTGGAAAACTGTAACGTGGATTCATGCTTTTTAAAATACGTGCATCTAAAGGGCTCATTTGTTTAATTATTTCGGCGAATGAAGGGTGAACTTTTTCAACATAAGCACAGTTTACGGACTTACTGATTAAATTGACGAACATTTTGCGAAGTTCTTCTGATTCGATACAGTATTTAGAATTTTCAAGTGCTTGAGCAGTTGTTTGAATATCCGGCTCAATAAGGTTTTCGGGAGGGACATTAGCAATTGCCTGAGACAATTCGTAATTGTATATCTCCAAATCATGGGCATATTTCATGCGGCGTTTATTAGCTTGGTGAGAAATTCCTCCAAAAACTAAAAACCATGCATCAGATAGAGTTTGACCAATTGATTTTGTTGGGGCATCGGAGAGATTTTTTAAAGCATTATCAACTGAATCTGGAAGTTCAGGAATATCAAAAGGAAAAGAATTTTTTTCTGACATTATTAGTACCTTCTTTCTTATGTATTTGGCATGACAGTACCGATATTTACAGAATAGGAGTGTAAGGAAGAAAAGTCAATGAAATTTGGAGAAGTAACAGAAAAGGAGATGAGGAAGATAGAGAATACAGCATTACTGATAAATTTATTTGCAACGCTGTTGAATTCGATAGCAATAATTTGCCTTGCACTTAGCATGAGAAGATAACGGGAGGTAAATAAAAGATGGTTTACACAGAATCCATACGGGGATATCCGTACATGAGAAAAGAGCAGCTTACAAAAGAGTTCCAGATTAGTGCCGGAACTGTGCGGACAAGATTGTTTGAAATTGAAGATGAAATCAAAACAGGGCGTTATAACGATTATGCCATTATCCGGGATGGAAACATTGTCCTGATCAACGTTCTGGTGTTCATTGATTATCTTACTTATCGGCGCCAGCTTCTGGATCGCAATGCCAGAAAGTATGCTCCGGCATTTCATCCGGAAAAGCTGGTACAAATGATTGGCTGGAGCAACCGGGCTGTTGTGGAAGGAGAGACTGGGAATGAAGCGTAACATAATCATATCTGTCATCATAGGCACCCTTGCTACATACCTGCCGTTCTGGCAGTGGGACGGACTGCAGGTTGCAGGAGCACTGGCATTATCAATGCTTGCGTGGATGCTGATACAGGGCACAGAGCCAGAAGGGAAGAGAACATGAGCGTTGGTGAATTAGTTGCGCTAGGAATTTTAGTTGTAATTTGGATTCACTCATTACTGAAAAATTAATGAGCAGCAATGTAGCCCAAAAGAAGAGCCAAGCCGGAAGGGAGGAGGCCATGATTTTAGAAAAAATGATAGATGAGTTGTATGAGCTTTCGAAGAAAACTATAGCAAGCGGAATCCATATAAGTTTCGAAATAGGATTAGCTGGATATCCATGCCGGGTTTGGGTGGAGGAACCAACAGAAAGTAAAATGACTACTTATGATATTTATCGTGACGAAGCGCTGATGAAAGAATCCGTTAAAAACTACGAAGCAGCCAGGGAGCATCTTACACGGTTGTTAAAAGAAAATGGATCCTGAGAGTTGGGAGCTCATCAGGATCCGGTGTCCAAATGGACAAAAACAGTTTATCACCCTCTTATTGTAGAGGAGAAAGAGAGAAAAATCAATGAAAACATTAAAAATTTCAGCAGATAACGAAATCTCAATCATTGATGTGAATTTTGACGATTTCAAGAGTATTCAAAAAGCTTTAGGAGGCCATTTTGAAACTGTCCATACTGTCAAAATGAATAATTACTTTCAGGGACCAGTGATTATGTTGGTAGATGAGGAAGGGCATTTTAAGAATTTGCCATTAAATCGTTTTGGAAGCTGGATGTACGACATGCCAAGACATGGTTCTCCAATCTTAGGGGATGCGCTCCTGGCGGAAGCGCGTTATGAAGATATTATGGCAGTGCAGGAACCAGAAAAACTGATGGAGAAACTGCTAAATGATTTTGAGTTTTTGAAAAAGGAGAAAAGATAAGATATGAGCATGAAGATTAACCGTCTCGAAATCGAGAATGTAAAACGTATCAAAGCAGTAAAGTTGGAACCTGCACAGAACGGCTTAACCATCATTGGCGGAGATAACCAGCAGGGCAAAACCTCAGTTCTGGATTCCATCGCCTGGGCACTTGGCGGGGAACGTTACAAACCTTCCCAGAGTACAAGAGAAGGCTCCATGGTGCCGCCGAACTTACATATTGTGATGAACAATGGTTTGGTAGTGGAGCGTAAGGGAAAGAATAGTGCCCTCAAGGTTACGGACCCGAATGGTCAGAAGACCGGACAGCAGTTGCTTAATGAATTTGTGGAACAGCTTGCCCTGGATCTTCCAAGATTTATGGAAGCCTCCGGAACAGAGAAGGCAAAAGTGCTTTTGCAGATCATTGGCGTGGGACCTCAGCTTGCAGAACTGGAAAAGGAAGAAAAAGAGCTTTACCAGGAGCGTCTGTATGTAGGACGTACCGCTGATCAGAAAGAGAAATTTGCAAAAGAGCAGCCTTATTACCCGGAGGCTCCAAGAGATCTGGTGTCACCCTCTGAGCTGATCAGACAGCAACAGGAGATTTTGGCAAAGAATGGAGAAAACCAGAGAAAACGCGATCAGGCTGCACAGCTCAGGGAATCTGTGAAGCGTGCCCATGAGGAAGTAATCAGATTGTCTGAGCTTCTGGAAGCAGCCAAGCAGAAACATCTGCAGCTGGTAAAAGATCTGGATATTGCAGAGACTTCTGCAAAGGATCTGACGGATCAGTCCACAGAAGAACTGGAAGCTAATATCTCCAATATCGAGGAAATCAACCGTAAAGTCAGAGCCAACCTGGATAAGGAAAAAGCGGAGGATGACGCCAAAGAGTACCGTACCAAGTACGACAATCTAACAAAGCAGCTGGAAGAGACAAGGGATAAGAAGAATGAGCTTCTGACTTCTGCAGAGCTTCCTCTTCCAGAGCTATCCGTAAAAGATGGAGAGCTGGTCTATAAAGGCCAGAAGTGGGACAACATGTCCGGTGCGGAACGTCTGAAGGTTTCTACCGCTATTGTCCGCAAACTGAACCCGCAGTGCGGTTTCGTTCTTCTGGACAAGCTGGAGCAGATGGACAGAAAGACACTGCAGGAGTTTGGAGAGTGGCTGGAAGCAGAAGGACTCCAGGCAATTGCTACCAGAGTTTCTACTGGTGATGAGTGCAGCATTATTATTGAAGACGGTTATGTGGTTGGACAGGAACATCCGGAAGAACCACAGCCAAAAGCATGGAAGGCAGGTGCATTTTAAATGGAAATTATCAGAGGCGTGATCCCCTGTGCAAAGAAGGTGGTCATTTACGGACCAGAGGGAATTGGCAAATCCACTTTTGCCAGCAAGTTCCCAGATCCGGTGTTTATTGACACGGAAGGAAGTACCAATTCAATGGATGTTGCGAGACTTCCCAAGGCGTCCAGCTGGCAGATGTTGCTGGACCAGGTGGATTATGTCCGCACACATCCGACTATGTGCAAGACACTGGTCATAGATACCATTGACTGGGCGGAATCTATGTGTATCCGGCATATCTGCGACAAGCACAGAAAGTCCGGTATTGAGGACTTTGGTTACGGAAATGGTTATGTTTATGTAAAAGAAGAATTGGGGAAATTCCTCAATCAGCTGACAGAAGTTGTAGAGGCTGATGTCAACGTGGTCCTTACTGCACATGCGCAGATCCGGAAGTTTGAACAGCCGGATGAACTGGGAGCTTATGACAGATGGGAGTTAAAGCTTGGAAAGAAAACAGCATCCCAGACCTCCCCACTGATCAAGGAATGGGCGGACATGCTACTGTTTGCCAATTATAAAACATTCTCTATTGCGGTGGATGATAAAGGGAAAAAGAGGAAAGCCCAGGGCGGTGAGCGTGTGATGTATACCACCCACAATGCCTGCTGGGATGCAAAGAACCGCTACGGTCTGCCAGATGAAGTCCCATTCAGTTATGATTCCATCCGGACAATCATTGAGGGAAATGCCGTGCCAGTAAAAGAAACACAGCCAAAATCCGTACCAGCGCAGCAGCCGGTACAGGCTCAGCCAACTGTACAGCCTCAGCCGACTACGGTACAGGAAGCTACAAAGACAGAACCTGCTGTTACTGTTGGGGAGCAGATGAACCTTCCGCTTAATGAACCACAAAAGACTCCGGAACCGACAGCAAGGAGCAGCACCATTGATCCCGGAATCCCTAAAGCTTTACGTGACCTGATGGAGAGTAACCAGGTAGATGAATGGGACATCCAGAACGTAGTGGCAGCAAGAGGGTATTATCCCTCTGATGTAAAGGTGAAAGATTATGACATGGACTTTATCAATGGCTGTCTGATCGGGGCATGGCCACAGGTCTATGGAATGATCAAAGAAATGAAAGCGACACAACAGGTGCCGTTCAATTAAAGGAGGATAAAAATTTATGGCAGCAGAAGGAAGAGAGTTAGGCTGGGAGGATTCCATCAAACAGGATGCCCAGGATTATGAGCCAATTCCAGAAGGGGATTATAACGTAACAATTGAGAAATTTGACCGTAGCAGATCTAAAGGTGAGGGTAAGCTCCCTCCATGCAATATGGCAGTTGTTTATTTTACGGTGCATGTTCCAGAACGTGAGGTTACCATCCGTGAAAATTATGTACTGCATACCAGTTTGGAGTGGAAGCTGTCTGAGCTGTTCCGTGGCGTTGGCCTTAAGAAGGAGGGAGAAGAACTCCGTATGGACTGGAGTGCACTTCCTGGCAAGACTGCGCGCGCTAAGATCGGACTGAAGCCTGGAATTAAGGATCCAAACAAGAAGTTCAATTACATTGAAAAGCTGTATCCAAAGGATACCAGTAAACCTGCATTTACACCGGGAGGCTTTTAAAAATGGAACTAAGGCCGTATCAAAAAGAAGCGAAGGAAGCTATTTTTGAACAGTGGGACAGCGGGGTGTTAAAAACCCTGCTGGTCCTTCCTACAGGCTGTGGAAAGACTGTGGTATTTGCCAAGGTAACAGAGGAATGTGTCCGTAAAGGTGACCGCGTACTGATCCTGGCACACAGAGGGGAACTGCTCGATCAGGCAGCAGATAAGCTGATGAAGACAACCGGGCTTGGATGTGCCTTGGAAAAGGCAGAAAGCTCCTGCCAGGGCAGCTGGTTCCGGGTAGTGGTTGGCTCTGTACAGACATTGATGAGAGAAAAGAGGCTGGGAAGTTTCCCGGCTGATTATTTTAATACCATCATTATTGACGAAGCCCATCACTGTATATCTGACAGCTATCAGAGAGTGCTGCAGCATTTTCCGGAAGCACAGGTGTTAGGCGTAACGGCAACGCCAGACCGTGGGGATATGCGGAACCTTGGCGTATATTTTGAATCCCTGGCTTATGAGTACACCCTTCCTAAGGCAATCAAGGAAGGATACCTGTCCCCGATCAAGGCGCTGACAATTCCACTCAAGATCGATATGAGCAACGTTTCTGTACAGGCAGGGGACTTCAAGGCAAGTGAGATTGGTACTGCGCTGGATCCATACCTGGAAGGAATTGCCCAGGAGATGCAGAAATACTGCATGGATAAAAAAACTGTGGTATTTCTGCCGCTGGTAAAGACCAGCCAGAAGTTCCGAGATCTCCTAAATGCTTATGGTTTCCAGGCGGCAGAAGTAAACGGAGACAGCCAGGACAGGGCTGAGGTATTAAAAGATTTTGATGCTGGTAAATACAACGTGTTATGTAATTCCATGCTCCTGACAGAAGGCTGGGACTGCCCGTCAGTTGATTGCATTGTGGTATTAAGACCTACAAAGGTAAGAAGCCTTTACTGCCAGATGGTGGGACGTGGCACAAGACTTTCACCAGAAACAGGAAAAGATCATCTGTTGCTGTTGGATTTCCTTTGGCATACAGAGCGGCATGAACTGTGCCACCCCGCAAGTCTGATCTGTGAGAATGAAGAAGTAGCCCAGAAGATGACGGAGAACCTGGAACGAGAAGCCGGCATAGCTATTGATATTGAAGAGGCGGAAAAGACTGCCTCAGAAGATGTAGTCGCACAGCGTGAGGAATCCCTGGCTAAACAGCTGGCAGAGATGAAAAAACGGAAAAAGAAGCTTGTAGATCCACTGCAGTTCGAGATGTCTATTCAGGCAGAAGACCTGTCCAGTTATGTTCCGTCTTTTGGATGGGAGATGGGACCGCCATCTGACAAACAGAAGCAGACATTGGAAAAGCTGGGAATCATGCCGGATCAGATTGAGAATGCAGGGAAGGCAGCTAAGATTCTTGACCGTTTGGACAAGCGTAGAAATGAGGGACTTACTACCCCGAAGCAGATCCGCTTCCTGGAGGGCAGGGGATTTAAACATGTGGGGACCTGGCAGTTTAACACAGCCAAGAATTTAATTGACAGGATTGCCGGGAACGGATGGAAGATCCCGAACGACATTGTACCACAGGAATATAAAGGAGCATAAACATGGAGCAGAGGACAAGCCTTACAGAGATAATTGAATACATCGATCCCGGTTCCCTGAGCTATCAGGACTGGGTGAATGTCGGAATGGCACTGAAACTGGAAGGCTATCCGGTAAGCGTCTGGGATCAGTGGAGCCAGAAGGACTTTGGACGGTACCATGCCGGAGAATGTGAGAAGAAGTGGAGAAGTTTTTCTGGTTCCTCCTCTCCGGTAACTGGTGGGACTATTGTACAGATGGCAATGGAGCGCGGATGGGTGCCGGAAAAAGGCCATGAACTGGACTGGAACGATAGTATACAGGTAGACAGTGACCGTGTAGTAGTGGATAAGAACTGGCTGGAAGGCAGGGAGATCCAGGAACCAAAGAACTGGAACCCGGCAGAGCAGCTGATCACATATCTGGAAACCCTGTTTGAAGCTGGGGAAAACGTAGGGTACGTAACTGGAAGTTGGGAAAAGACAGACGAGAAAGGTACCAGATGGCTTCCACAAAAGGGAAGCTGGGACCGTACTGCAGGACAGCTGATCGAGCAGCTGAACACCTGCAAAGGTGACATAGGGGCAGTGCTTGGCGATTACAATCCGGAAGCTGGCGCGTGGATCCGTTTCAACCCACTGGATGGAAACGGCTGTAAAAACGAAAATGTAACAGAATACCGGTATGCTCTTGTAGAATCTGATCACATGGAAATCGACCAGCAGAACGCCATCCTGCGTGAGCTGGAGCTTCCCATTGCCTGCCTGGTGTATTCCGGAAAGAAAAGCCTTCACGCAATCGTGAGGGTGGATGCAGCGGATTATGGCGAGTACAGGAAGCGCGTTGATTATCTGTATGAAGTCTGCCAGAAGAACGGGATTGATGTAGATACCCAGAACCGGAACCCTTCCAGATTGTCCAGGATGCCCGGTGTAGAACGTGGGGAAAAGAAGCAGTTCATTGTAGATACCAACATAGGAAAATCCTCCTGGAATGAATGGTATGAGTGGATTGAAGGTGTGAATGATGATCTTCCGGAGCCGGAAGGTCTGGAAAGTGTCTGGGACAATCTTCCGGAGCTGTCACCCTGTCTCATTGATGGGGTGCTTCGTAAAGGGCATAAGATGCTGATCTCTGGACCATCCAAGGCTGGTAAGTCTTTCCTTCAGATTGAACTGTGTATCGCCATAGCAGAGGGCAAGAAGTGGCTGCAGTGGCATTGTGCGCAGGGACGTGTGATGTACGTGAACCTGGAACTTGACCGGGCGAGCTGTCTTCACCGTTTTAAAGATGTATATGAGTCCCTTGGCTATGTCTCAGACAACCTGCAGAACATTGATATCTGGAACCTTCGAGGAAAGTCTGTGCCTATGGATAAGCTTGCACCAAAGCTGATCAGAAGGGCAGCAAAGAAGAATTATGTAGCGATCATTATAGACCCGATTTATAAGGTCATTACTGGTGATGAGAACAGTGCCGATCAGATGGCGAACTTCTGTAACCAGTTCGATAAAGTGTGTACAGAGCTTGGCTGTGCCGTGATCTACTGTCATCATCACAGCAAAGGAAATCAGGGCGGTAAGAAGTCCATGGACCGCGCTTCTGGATCCGGTGTATTTGCCCGTGATCCGGATGCACTTCTGGATTTGATCGAGCTAGAGCCGACAGAGGCATTGATGAAACAGGAAGAAAATAAGGCTGTCTGTGGAACTTGTAAAGCATATCTGGATGCACATTATAAGTGGCAGGATGACCTCTCACAGGACGATCTGTTGAGCAGTGCACAGATGTTGGGTTACTGTGAGGCACACCTGGATAAATGGCAGAAAATAGCCCTGGATAAGCAGATAACGGCTGCGAAAGCGGAAGTACAGGCGCGTACTGCATGGAGAATTGAGGGAACCTTAAGAGAGTTCCCGAAGTTTGATCCGGTCAATATGTGGTTCGATTATCCGGTACACAGGATTGATCAGGTAGGAAGCCTGAAAGACCTGCAGCTGGAAGATGATAAGCCTGCGTGGGAAAAAGCGTCCCAGAGGCGAAAAGAAAATGCTCAAAAGAACCGTGAGCGTAAGTTAAATGAGTTTGAGATTGCATTCCAGAATATTGAATTTGATGGCCGTGAAATTTCTGCTTCAGAGCTGGCAGAAGCACTTGAAACAAGTGCAAAAGAGTTACTTTCCTGGCTGGGAGAAGGCAAGCGTCAGAAGAAAGAATTGCGGAATAAATTTGAAAAATATTTTGGTGAAGATGGAAAAACATACATCAGGAGAAAGGGTGCGCAGGAGTGCTCACAACCATGATACAGAGTAGTGCGCAGAACCATATTTTTTATAATGATGTTCACGGTGCGCAAAACCATTATTTTTATGGTTGTGAGCAGTGCGCAAAAATGGGGGGTGCGCAACCATATACTACGTATATGTGTATGTGCGCACCCCACCTAGCGGGGGTAGGTAGTCGTGCGATAAGCTCACGCACGACGACCACCCACCCCCGCACTCAGGTGGGCACCATACCTTGATCACCTGAAAAAAGGAGTTGATGATTTTGGAATTTGAGTTTTTCATGGCAATGGTTCCGCCGACTGTAACCCATCAGGAAAAACAGGTCAGGGTTGCCGGAGGAAAGCCAGTGTTCTATGAGCCACCGGAATTAAAAGCAGCCAGACAGAAACTGGTGGCATATCTTGGACAGCATGTACCAGATGAACCATATCACTGTGGAGTCAGGCTGATCACAAAATGGTGCTTCCCCAGGGGAAAACATTTGGATGGTACCTACAGACTTTCCAAACCGGATACGGACAATCTGCAGAAACTATTAAAGGACTGCATGACGAAAGTTGGTTTCTGGGATGATGATGCACTGGTGGCTTCGGAGATCGTGGAAAAGTTCTGGGCGGAAGTCCCTGGGATTTATGTCCGGATCGACAGGCTGCCATGATCTGGCTGACACCCCAGGAACGAAAAGCTCTCTGGGAAGAATATCCAGAAGTACAGGAGCTGTATGAAGAGTACAACGGTATTCTTCCGGAAGATGCTGGAGCCTGGGAGAGAGTTGCAGAACGTTGTCACCAGATTAGAGAACAATGCCAGACGATGCAAGTAGAAGTTGCACTGCTGGATGTAGTGTGGCAGCTGGAATGTCTGGCAAAGAAAAAAAGATAGTCAAGCAAGAAAGGAGCCAGCCTCCGGCCGGGGCAATGGTATACCGGGCTTCTTGGAAAGATGAATTATATCAAAGACATTGAGTGTACAAAGGATACTCCTGTGATATATGGACACGAAGATACGCCTATATACGGGCAAGGTAAACGGATAAAGCCGAAAGTATCAGGTCGCAAGGATTCCGAACACATGAAAAAAATATACCTGGAAGAACTTCTCCCCCTGGAAGAATACGACATGATCGCGGTACTACTGTCCGGAGGAAAAGACAGTATAGCCTGTTATTATAAACTCATTGAGCTGGGCGTGCCGAAAGGAAAAATTGAACTATGGCACCATGACATAGACGGCGGGCACCCGTCCCGTAGAATGGACTGGCGTTGCACACAAAATTATGTAAAAGCATTTGCAGAAGCCGAGCAGGTACCGCTGAGATTATCCTGGCGGGTAAATGGATTTTTTGGAGAACTTTACAGGATCGGCGCAAGTGAGCCGGTTGAGTGGATGGACCCGGACACCGGGGAAATATGCCAGTGCAAGCTGTCTAGGAAATACATACAATGCCAGGAGCTGAAAGAGATCGCCACAGAGGAAATGGAGGAGAAACTCAAAGAGTACGGTTACAGAATGAAATTCCCAGCAAAAACAGGAGATTTGAGCCGTCGCTGGTGCAGTGCATACCTGAAAATTATGGTTGCAGACTCCGTTATGAACAACCTGAGCCAGCTGGGGGAACTTGAAGAAATAGGTGGGAAGCGCCAGAAGTTCCCGGCCAAGGGCGGAACTCATCAAGGTCGTTGGTGCAGTGGAAACTTGAAAGCTGCCGTGCAGGACAGCGTTACAGCGAACCTGGACAAGACCAGCAAGAACGTAAAAATACTGGTTGTTTCCGGAGAGCGACGCGGGGAATCAACAGGGCGGTCAAAGTACAACGAAATGGAAATACACAGAACCAACGCCACAGCCAAGGCACACAGATTAGTACACCAGTGGCGTCCGGTTATTGACTACTCAGAAAAAGATGTGTGGGAAGTATTGAAACGCCACAAGGTAAATCCACACCCTTGTTATAGAGCTGGTTGGAACCGGTGTAGTTGTGCTATGTGCATATTTTCGACACCGTCACTGTTTGCTGGAATTCGGGAGATAATGCCAGAAGAGTACGAACTTTTAAAGAAAGACGAAGAAATCCTCGGCTTTACTCTGGACAATAAAAAGGATCTGGATAACTTTGTGGGAGATGCAGAGTCTTGTGTATATCATGGAGATGCCAAGGCGCTGCATAGCCTGGTAAGTGGAGAGTTTGAAACAGCAGACATTTTTGTAAATGGTTCATGGAGGTATCCAGCCGGAGCATTTCATGGAGCAGAGGGAGGACCATGCTGATTACCCTAAGTGTCTACCAGAAACGAAAGAGAGAAAACGATTATGGCGGAAAAATATAAAACCTGTAAACACAGTACCGGCAGAGTGGGTGAGCTGATCGTATACGTCCACCCGACCTGCCCGAGGCTGTCAATGATAAAAGGCACCTTGTGCAGCAGTAAGATCCGCTGCAGGGAGTGTAAAAGCTGGGAGGTAAAATAGATGATACCAAAATGCAGTGAATGTGATTTTTGCAAGATGACAACCAGGGCGAATGCCAAATTTAACAAATCTGGGATATACGGAAGAAGCGAATTCTTCTGTGAAAATCCAGAAACAGAGAAATTGCCTAGAAAAGCATTTGGCAATAAGATGGAAGGCTTTATAGGCTTTGGAACTCCAGAAAGAGAATCAAAATTAACTTTAAAGACAAGTCCAAGATGGTGTCCAAGGAGGGAAAGTAAATGGTAGATGTAATTGTTGCAATGGGTGTTGGCGTGCTGATCGGAGCCTTTGGCGTGATCGCCTGGGCATTAAGTGCCGTAAACAAGGATAGAGGTGAAAAAGATGACAGAGACCAAGCAGGGAAAGGCAACGGACCGGAAAGCCACTGAGGCGGTGAACACGATTAGAATTTACTGTAAAAACAATGACATTCACGACTGCGTATTTAACTGTGCGATACGGCAGGTATGCAGAGGATATTTTCGCAATTTGAACGTACCGATGCTGTGGCCAGAAGTGGAGGTGCCAGATGATTGATGAGAAGAGAGTGCTGCAGGTTGCCAAGGAATTGAGCATGAACCCGGATAAGGCCAGGAAGCTCCTGGAGGATGCCAGATCAGAACCGGCAATCCTGGCACAGGTACATAGATACGAACTGCTTGTGGGAGGTGATAGAGGTGGACAAGACGGTGCTGGAGCAGTATGTGGAGCTAAAGGAAGAAATCAAAGACCTACATAACCGCATAGACCGGGACAGGCGCAGGCTGGTCAAGATCGAGAATGAGGGTGTGGTTTCTGATACCGTGAAGGGAACCAGAAAGGATGGAACCTTCGGTCCGATCAAGATAACCGGCTATCCTTTTCCAGAAGTTGATCAGGTGAAGGGTATGATCAAAAAGCGGGTAACAAAGCTTCACATACTGGAAGATGAACTGCAGGACGCACTGAATGCAGTAGATGATTTTATCCGGGAAATCCCACAAAGCGATCTGAGAATGATGTTTCGTTTTTATTACCTGGATGACATGACATGGGTGGCGGTAGCAGCAAATATGAACAGCCGGTTTCCAAAACGGAAATATACAGAAGACAGCTGCAGAAAGCGTCATGACCGATATCTTGAAAAAATATTATAAAATTTTCAAAATGTCCGGTCATGTCCGCTTCGGCTATGGTAGTATGTATACTGGGATTGACGAAAAGATTTCATTAAGCTCCTTATTAAGTGATTGCCAGGTGTCACAGCCTGGCAGTTGATTCTGGCAGATATCAACCAGGGAATTGCTGAGGCCACAGCAGAGCCGAAATGATATTACAGTGCAGGCTGACACATTGGTACGCGGTTCGACTCCGTGTTGTATGAGTCCGGGGCAGTCATGTGTGAGGGAGCTCACTGCACTACCGGAACACCTCCCCGATCGGGAGGGAGCATGAGCCGTTAAGCCGAGCCGCAGGTTCGAGTCCTGGTGTTCCGATTGGCTTCGAGAGGAGCTATAAATACAATTCTTCCCCGAAAGAATATAATTTGCAGAGAGAACTTCGTAGAAATTACGAGGTTCTTTTTGTTTAGTTTTCCGATATAGACATTGACGAACAAATGTTCTATAATGCAGATATTCACTTTACAAATATAGTTGTCAAATATTCTCGCAATTCGTTGCAAAATGTTGAATTGTGGAGTATGATTTAGGCAAATTATATTTTATGGGGGGGAACTGCATATGGCAAAGAAGGTTAAAGTATCTGTTTATGGTATGAATATATCTAGAAATGGTGTTGACAGAGTGAATTTGAATAATATTTTTCAAGGAAGAAGTCTTATTCAAATTGTCAACGAATATATAGAGCAAAATCTTAATAGATATGATAATGATCACCATAAAGAAAACTTGTTTGCTTTTTCACAGTGTCAATTAGATGTGATGCTAGATGCTGAAGGCAGGTTAGAAGGGAATGTTCTTTCGGGAGTTGTAAAAACAGGAGAATATGGAATTAGTTCAGAACTGATCGACGTAAATACAGGAGATGTTTATAACAGATCTATCGATCAAGCTGATATTATGCCATTTGGTTTTTGCATTATTGTTCCAGTAGGAAATGTGAATAGCTGTATTGTAGTGATGCAGAATTTGGGACAATATAGTATAAAATTGTCTTTGCAGAAAAAATTAGAATCAATTATACATATGGCAGATAATGATTTGTTTGTATCTTTAGGTCCAGTAATGCCTAGACAGTATATCCAGAAATATTTTCGAGAAGGTATTTTACAAAAAATATCCATGATTAGGTACGAAATTCCTCGAGATGAAACTGAAAGATTGGGTGTGAATTATGGTGTAAATGAAACATATGAGGAAAGAATAATTCATAAACCAACTGGCTTTTTGGAAAGAAAAGCAAATGTTATTGCAGAATGGATGAATGGTCAGAGAGCGGCATCAGATATTGTACAGATTGATGATTATGATTATGATAATCTTAAATTTGTTTTCAAATTAGGAAATACGGAAAAAACAATTAACTTGGATAATGTAGACAGAATAGTTATAACTGAAGATATATCCGATAGAGTTACAATGTTAGATGGATTGCCGACGTTTGATACATTAAAACCTGTTATGATTGAAATTGGCAGAGGGTATTTACAGGGAATTGGAATGGCATATTTATAGGGGTGAAAGCATGAAAGAACTTACAAGTTTTTTGCAAAAGCCAGATGTGATTGTGTGCAGTGTGGTTCTTGTTTTGCTATTAATAGGATATCGTTTTGGCGGGATGAGATATACTTCTGTCAAAGAGATTATTAAGAATTATTTATCCTGTTTTAGTGATGATAATGGAAGAATATTGTTCCTGCCAGTGGTGTATTATTTTGGAGTTCCGCTACTGGTAAGCATTGTGGCTGCTTTAAAACATGAAATGGACGGAAATATAATAAATACAGTCACTGTGGTAGTATCCATTTTGACTACATTGCTTTTTAATCTTTTGATGTTAGTGATTGATATGAAATCTAAAATTCAAAAAGATCCAGAATATTATAGTATGGATGCGCGTACATCAAAAAAAGCATTGATTGGAGCATATTATGCGATTATGTTTGCAATACTAGTCAGTGTTGGTATTTTAATTATTTGTCTTTTTAATGTTTTTGTAAAAACCTACGGTTTAATTCAAAGCATATGCCTTTATTATCTTCTCTTTTTATTACTTATAAATTTATTTATGATTTTGAAGAAGATATATAAAGTTATTGATACAGATATGAATAAGTAGTAGTGATATGTATAAGACATACACAGCACAAAGGCAGCTCCCCGGGGCTGCTTTTGTTGTACCCAAAAACGACGAATAGAGGTGATGAGACATGGCCAGAGCGCCGGATCCAAGAATTGAACAGGCGAAGGCTATGTGTCTGAAAGGCATGAAATTAGTTGAGATTGCAAGTCAGCTGAATCTGCCGGAAGGTACTGTTCGAAGTTGGAAAAATAGATATAAATGGGATTGCAACGTTGCAAAAGAAAAACGCAACGTTGCAAAAAGGAAAAAGGGCGGTCAGCCAGGCAATCAAAATGCAACCGGTCCGCCGGAGAATAAGAATGCAGTTAAGACAGGAGAGTTTGAGACTCTCTTTTTTGATTGCTTAGAACCAGATGAACAGAAGCTGATCCAGACAGTACAGCCAGATAAAGAGCAGCTGCTTCTGCAGGAGATTCAGCTGCTGACTGTCCGGGAACGGCGTATGTTAAAGCGGATTGAATCCCTGAAGTTCCTGGAGCAGACTTCGGATCCGGAAGATGACCAAGGGGAGGATGAGCTTGAAAAAGCACCTCCCGGAATGTCTGTTACAAAGTACAAATATGGAATGGAGAAAGGAAAGCCAACACTCCTGAGGGAATACGAAGGAATCCTTGGTCAGATCCAGTCCATTGAGGATGCGTTGACCAGAGTCCAGGCCAGACGCCAGAGGGCAATTGAAGCCCTGCATAAATTTGGTTATGATGATGCTCATCTGGAGCTTGAAACTATGAAGTTCGAGCTGGAGCTTCTGAAACAGGATGGACAGAACGAGGATGATACAGATGACGGCTTCCTGGAAGCCATGAATGCTTCTGCCGAAAATGTCTGGGGTGATGAGGATGTATGAGAAACTGAGCAGCCTTAAGAAGCGCCTGCAGCAGATGAAGCAGAACCGGACAACCAGACAGAACGGCCAGACATTTCACTTCTCTCCATTCTCAAAGAAGCAGAAACAGGTACTGACCTGGTGGTGCAAAGAATCCCCAGTCCATGACAAAGATGGAATCATAGCAGACGGAGCTATCCGATCAGGAAAGACTGTCAGCATGTCGCTGTCTTTTGTTATGTGGGCAATGAGCGGCTTTGCAGGTCAGAACTTTGCCATGTGCGGAAAGACAATCGGCTCCTTCCGGCGAAATGTTTTGTTCTGGCTGAAGCTCATGCTTCGATCAAGAGGTTACTCTATCACGGATCACAGAGCAGACAACCTGGTAGTTGTGCGGAAGAATAGTATTGAAAACTATTTCTACATCTTTGGCGGTAAAGATGAACGTTCTCAGGATCTTATTCAGGGTATTACACTGGCTGGTGTGTTCTTTGATGAGGTTGCACTGATGCCGGAATCCTTTGTCAACCAGGCAACAGGACGTTGCTCTGTGAAAGGCTCCAAGTTTTGGTTTAACTGTAACCCGGACGGGCCGTATCACTGGTTTAAGGTCAACTGGATTGACAAGTCTACCGGATATCTGGGAAAAGAACAGGTCGAGAAGATTCGCCAGAAGGCAAAAGCAGAAGGCAAGGATCCAGGACTGAAAGCGCTTCTGTATCTGCATTTTACCATGGATGACAACCTGTCCCTGGATGAAGAGGTAAAAACCAGATACCGCAGCATGTACATTGGCGTATTCTTCAAGCGTTACATCCTGGGATTATGGGCAGCAGCCGAGGGCGTTATTTATGATATGTTTGATGAAGCCAGGCATGTCCGCGATATCAAGGATTTCTTTCAGCTTCTGATCAACGGCAACCGCTATGTTTCCTGTGACTATGGTACTCAGAATGCAACCGTCTTCCTGCTCTGGAACAAAGGCAGGGATGGAGTCTGGTACTGTATCCGGGAATATTACTATTCAGGACGTGATAAAGGCAGACAGAAAACAGATTCTGAATATGCAGATGATTTAAAAAAATGGCTGGATGGTACGAAGATAAAAGCAATCATCGTGGATCCATCTGCAGCTTCCTTCATTGCAGAGCTCCGCAAGCGCGGGTACAAAGTGCTGAAAGCCAACAATGATGTGTTGGATGGAATCCGCCTAGTGGGAATGCTGCTGAATTTGGAACTGCTGAAATTCGCCAGTTCCTGTACAGAAACCATAAAAGAATTTGCTTCCTACATCTGGGATGAAAAAGCCCTGGAACGTGGGGAGGATAAGCCAGTTAAGCAGCACGATCACAGCTGTGACGCTGTACGTTACTTTGTGAGCACAGTGCTTGGCAGCAGGGTAGCGAGACTTCGAGAAATAAGTAGGTGAGAACAATGTATATATTTACAATTCCAAGAGAAAAATTTGACGAGCTGGCACCGGACAAAAGGATCATCCGTCAGCTAATCAGTAAGCACATCAGCCAGGTTGAAGATCTGAAAAAGAACATGGCTTATTACCAGGGCAAACATAAGATCCTGGAAGATGCCAAGCGGGAAAACAGGCTGGTATGCAACCATGCAAAGGACATTTCAGACACAGCCAGCAGTTATTTTATCGGAAATCCGGTTACTTATAAGTCAGATGCTGATATAAAGGATTTGACAGATTCGCTGGAGACAGCAGGGGCAGATGAGACTGACGGTGATAATGGTCTGGATCTTTCCATCTATGGCTTGGCTTATGAATATGTGTATGTGAAGGAAAATGAGAATAATCTACTGACCAAGAACCTGTCCCCGGAAAATACGTTCATGGTAAAAGATGACAGCATAGAGGAAAACGAGCTCTTTGCTGTCTATTATTATGTCCGGAAAGATGATTCGGAGACGGGACCGGAGCATTACATAGCAACCGTGCTGACGCCGAATTACAAGTATGAGCTGGACATCCAGAACAATGAAGTACCACAGCTGACAACAGAACTGCCAGTTCCCCATTACCTGGGAGAAATCCCGATTATTGAGTATTTGAACAATAAGCTTGCCATTGGGGACTTTGAGCTTCAGATTCCTCTGATCGACGCTTACAACGCACTGATGAGCGACCGTATTACAGACAAGGAGCAGTTTATTGATGCCATTCTTGCCATTTATGGCACGTTGCTCTCAGATGAGGATGAATCTGGTACGGAAGAGGAAGATCAGAATATCAAAAAGGCAAAAGAAAGGCTGAAAAAGTACAAGGTGCTTGAAATGCCTGATACAGCTAAGGCAGAGTACCTGACCAGGACGTTTGATGAATCCGGAGTGGAAATCCTAAAAAAAGCTATTGAACAGGATATTCATAAATTTTCCCATATTCCCTGTATGTCAGATGAATCCTTTGGTGGAAATGTGTCTGGCGTGGCTATGGAGTTTAAGCTTCTGGGAATGGAGAACATCACCAAGATAAAGACCAGATATTACAGAAAAGGTTTAAGAAAGCGCATTCGGATTTTTTGCAATTATCTGGAGCTCCATGGCAAGAGTGTGGATCCGGCCGGAATCACAATGACTTTTACCAGGGCACTGCCGAAGAATCTGTTGGAGATCTCCCAGATTGTGGCAAACCTGTGGGGAAAAGTAAGTAGAAAAACACTACTGTCCCAGGTACCATTTGTGGATGATGTGGACGAAGAACTGAAAGCTTTGGATGAAGAGACAGAAGAGAACCTGAAACGGCAGCAGGAGGTCTTTGGCATGCAGGAGAACACACCACCACAAGATGGTAATCCGGATCAGAAGGAACCAGATAAATCTGAAAAGGATGATGCTGAATGAGTAACTACTGGGAAAGACGCGCCGTGTGGGACTTATACAAGAACCTGGATAACGCAGAAGCCACAGCTGATCTGATCGCAAAAGTGTACAGAAGTGCTTCCATGAATCTGACTTACGCTGCGAAAGATATATTTGAAAAGTATATGACAAAGCATAAATTGTCAGAGGCAGAAGCCCGCCGGTTATTGGATACCTTACAGGATAAGACTTCTCTGGATGAAGTTCTGCAGACATTAAAGAATAAAGATTATTCAGAAAAGACCAAGCAGGAGCTTGTCCAGGAACTGGAATCTCCGGCGTACCGCGCAAGGCTTGAAAGACTACAGGATGTTATGCAGCAGGTAGACAAGCTGATGGAAAACGTTTATCACCAGGAACAGCAGTTTGACACCAGTTTCCTCCGTGATCTGGGAGAAAGGGCTTATTACCAGTCCATTTACAATATCCAGAAGCGTACCGGTCTTGGATTTAGCTTTTCCCATATCAGCCAGAAACAGGTTGATCAGGTGCTGCGAATGAACTGGTCTGGAAAGCATTACTCAAAGCGTATATGGAAGAATACGGAAAATCTGGCTCAGACATTGAAGGAAGAAATGCTGGTCAGTCTTCTCACTGGCCGCACGGATCGGGAGACAGCACAGATCATTGAAAACAAATTCGGGGCAGGAGCTATCCAGGCAAGGCGCCTGGTGAGAACAGAGAGCTGCTTTGTAGCCGGTGAGTTTACTGCCAGGGCTTATGAGAAATGCGGCGTAGAGAAGTATCGGTATCTTGCGACTTTGGATCTGCGAACAAGCAAGATCTGCCGGAGTCTGGATGGGAAGGTTTTCCTTTTGGCAGAAAGAATGGTTGGAAAGAATTATCCTCCTATGCACCCCTGGTGCCGTTCTACAACCATTAGCATTATTGATGAAGAAACTCTTGCCCGAATGCAAAAAAACGCCTATAACCCGGATACAGGATGTATCGAGTTGATACCAGCAAATATGACCTATGACCAGTGGTATGAGAAATATGTGAAAGGGAATGCCAAAGCTGAGGCACAGGAGAAAGCGATTAAAAACAGTTCTTCTGACCGGGAGCAGTATGAACGCTATCAGAAAGTTTTAGGCAAAACCGTCCCAAAATCTTTTGCAGACTTCCAGGATATGAAGTATAATAAACCTGAGATGTGGAGGTTCATGAAAATGGATTATCAGAGAAGAAATGAACTTCTGGAACATCCGGAGCTGAAGCTGCCGAATGCGGAAAATGCTATTCTGCCGGAGCCTAAGTTTACAAAATATCTTTTCGATGAAAATAGCGAGAAGGGATATCCTAAGGGCAGAGCCTTCACAGACCGCCTGGGCTATGGAAAGGATAATTGGCAGAAGCTGCAAAAAGCATTAAAAGATGGTGCGCCAAGGTATCCAGCTCAGTATGTTGACAATAACGGATACGGCGACAGATATGTTCAGAAGATGGTCCTTTATGGTGAAAAGGGAACACCGGCAAATGTAATTGTAGCATGGCTCAAAAATGCAGATGGCACAACAAAGTTGACCAGCGCGTACATTAAGGAGGCGAAGTAAATGCAGATAAAAGAATTTGATACAGTGCTTTTAAAAGATGGGCGCGAAGCAGCGATTGTCGAAATATTAGATGATACACATTTTCTTGTAGATGTAGGGGATTCGCCTGCTGATTGGGACACTATTGATGCAACTATTGATGATATAGTGAAAGTAATCCATAGGATGGAGGATTAGATGGAAATCAAAGAGTTTGATACAGTCCTCCTGAAGGACGGAAGAACTGGAAGCGTTATGGAAGTATTTCCAGATGGTTCTCTGATCGTAGATGTGGGAAGCTCATCTGAAGACTGGGAAACTTTATATGACAAGACTGTGGATGATGTTGAAAAGGTAATTTCAGATTAACAAATATCAATACAGTTATAAAAACAGTGATAGCACGCCATAAGACGTGTTATTTTTGTGCTTATTTTTAAAAAAATGCGCCGGCGCAAGAGGAGGTGAGGACCATGAAAATAAAAGCAATCAAGCGTTACAGCGACATCCGTCTGCACAAGGTAATCGAACCTGGTACCGTCCTGGAGGTGGACGAGGCAAGGGCAGATCACCTGGTGAAGGAAGGCATGGCTGAAATCGTGAAGGAACCAGCTAAGACCGCACAGAGAAAGGAATAGGTGATCCAATTATCTCCCTTTGGGACGCAGGGTGACGCGTCTTATTTTTATGCTCCGAAATGAGGGTAAACTAAAAAATCTGAAACGAATGGCCCGGGCCCTGTAGGGAATAGGCTGGGCGGAAAGGATAGACATGAGAAATAAAGTTATAAAAGCATTTTGTAAAGTACCAATGAACTTGCAGCTTTTTGCAGAAGGAGGAGACGGCGCTGGGGCTGATGGCGGCAATGGCGGTGGATCCGGTGATGGAGAAGGCGCAGGCGGTGAAGGTGGAGCTGGTTCAGACACACCTCCATCTTTTGATGACTTCCTGAAAACAGGCGGCAATCAGGCAGAGTTTGACAGACGTGTCCAGAAGGCGGTCAATACGGCAGTGACAAAAGCCCAGGAGAAGTGGCAGGCACTGGCGGATGATAAGCTTTCCGAAGCCGAGAAGCTGGCAAAGATGACAAAGGAAGAAAAAGCGCAGTACATGCAGCAGAAAAGAGAAAAGGAACTTGCCGACAGAGAGGCAGCAATCACACGCAAGGAGCTGATGGCAGAAGCCAAGAACACCCTTGCCAGTGACGGGCTTCCCCAGGAACTTGCAGAGGTACTGGATTATTCGGACGCTGATACCTGCAAGAAATCCATGGAGAAAGTCAAGGAAGTGTTCCAGAGAGCTGTAGAGACTGCAGTGGAGGAAAAGCTGAAAGGCGGCAAGCCTCCGAAAAAAGCACCTGGCGGTGACGCACAGAAAGCCCTGGAAGAGCAGGTGTATAACATCATGATGGGCAATAATTAAAGGAGAGTGAATAAATTATGGCAATTAACACATTAGCAGCTGCAACCTTATTTATGACTATGCTGGATAAGGTCGCAGTACAGGAAGCAACAACCGGATGGATGGACGCCAATGCGGGACGTGTGATCTATAACGGTGGAAATGAAGTAAAGATCCCGAAAATGTCCCTTCAGGGAATGGGAGATTATGACAGGGATAACGGATATACACAGGGCTCCGTTACTCTGAATTATCAGACAAAAACAATGACTCAGGATCGTGGACGTCTGTTCAATCTTGATCCAATGGATATCAACGAGGCGAACTTCATTCCAACAGCGTCTGCTGTTATGGGTGAGTTCCAGAGAATGCACGTAGTTCCAGAAATTGATGCTTACCGTATCTCTAAAGTGGCTACAGAGGCAATCACAGCTGAAAAGGCAGGAATGGTGGATTATGGCTACACTCCGGGAGCCACTGGAACTTCTGCGCTCAGAGCTTTTAAAGAAGGTATCAAGGCGGTACAGGATAACTATACCGGACCTCTTGTATGCCAGGCAACTACTGATTTTATCATGGAGTTGGAACTGGAACTTGCTGGAAAAATCACTGCGACAACCTTTTCCAAAGGCGGCATTGATACACAGGTTCCTTCTGTGGACCGCGTGCCGATTATTCCAACATCCTCTAACCGTATGTACACTTCTATCAAGATCAATGATGGAAAGACAGAGGGACAGAAACAGGGCGGTTATGAAAAGGGAACTACAGCAAAGAATATCAATTTCTTTATCTGCCCGGTAACCACACCGATCGCGATCACAAAACAGGATGTCATGAGAATTTTTGATCCGTTAGTAAACCAGAAATTAAACGCATGGCAGCTGGATTACCGTAGATTCCATGATATCTGGATCCTGGAGAACAAACTGGATTCCGTTTATGTGAATATCAAGGAGGCAAAAGCATGAGAGTGATCAGAGAAAATGTGGAACGCGAAGTGGATGCTTCCAAATGCGAGCAGCTGCTTAAAGATGGCTATAAGCTGGTAGAGACTTCCGGGGATTCCAAAAAGGAATCCTCAGAGGCAAAAGCTCCTGGAGACCTTGACAGCATGGGCCTGGCAGAGCTTCGAGCTGTTGCCAAAGAAAAAGGTCTTTCCGGCTATTCCAGTCTGAGCAAAGAAGAACTGCTTGGCGTCCTGAAAGGGTGATTGGATTGACGGATGAAGAGAAAACAAAAGCCATAGAGCGTTTGAAAATCCTTACCGGCAACAATGATGAGAAACTGATTGGAGTGTTGATTGACGAGGCGGAAGCGTTTGTTCTGGGGTATACCAACCGGACCCGGCTTGTTACCGGGCTTGAAAAAGCAGTGCGCGATCTTGCAGTGATTGCCTTGAACCGTCTGGGAACAGAGGGCGAGACAGGCAGAAGTGAAGGTGGTGAGTCCTATTCTTTCGACAATGCTCCCAGGCAGATTTATGATGTACTGAACCGTTTCCGGCTAGCCAGAGTAGGAGGCAGAACCTATGAGACTAAGACAAAGCAGACTTGAGACTTATTATCATAGAAAACGGGTAGTAAAAAAGGACAATGAGGGCAGCACTTATGAAGAGTACGGTGCTGCCCGCTCCTTTTCTGGAGAGTCCTGGCCAGCTTCCGGGAAAGTTCAGGCGCAGCAGTATGGACAGCGGCTTGGGTACATCCGTAATGTGAAAATTAACGGAGAATATGCCATCAAGCCGGATGAAAATGGACGGTTGCATTACATTCTGGATAATGGTACTGATCTGATGGAACTGGATGGAATCTGCCTGTTCGTTGGTGAGAATACTGAGCCGGATTACAGGATTGTTGCAATTAAACCATACCGTTTTCTGACGCTGGAGGTGGAACGGACATGAGCGCGGAAGGTCTGGATGAACTGGAAATAAAGCTGGATCAGCTGGCAGATGTAGATCTGAATAAGGCAGTTGGAAATGCTATCCAAACTGTACGAAGCGCAGCCGTTATGAATGTACATGTGGATACAGGGGAACTCAGGCAGAGCATTTATGCAGAGGTGGAGGATAACGGTGATACGGCAATTGGCGTCTGTTGGACAAATAAACCTTATGCGACCTATCTGGAATTTGGTACCGGACCGAAAGGCCAGGAGAACCATGCAGGCATTTCACCAGAGATTACACCAGCCTATACGCAGAATCCCTGGTGGATCCATGAAAGCCAGGTGGATAGGCGTGTGGCTGAGAAATACCACTGGTTTTACATGGATACTCCAGACGGACGCTTTTATCTGTGCACTGGACAGCCCGCTTATCCATTCATGTATCCAGCATTAAAAGACAGCCAGGATCAGATCCTGGAAGGAATGAAAGCTGATTTTTCAGCTGCCATAAAGGAGAGCATTAAATGAAAAATGTAAAAGATGAAGTATTCGCGGCGCTGCTCACTGTTTCAGAACATGTGTCTGATGCATACCCGAAAGAGTGGGCTGGGAATGAACCAACCATTCAGTTTACCGAAGAAGACAACAGCGTCTTTGAAGGCAGTGGAAGTGCAGAAGGAATGAGAGAAGATAAATCCAAGGTACGGTACCGCATTGATATCTGGGATCTTAAAAATACCTCACCAACCGCAGTTGCTGTAGATAAGGTTGTGTCCGCTCTCGGGTTAAAGCGTATCGGCTGTGCAGATGTTCCGGATTCATCCGGCATGAAGCATAAGCAGATGAGGTACGAAGGAATTATTGATATGGATTCAGACCAGGTATACTGGCTGAATTAGGAAAGGAGAACGAAGCATGTTAGCAAATGGTGCAAAGTTAGGATATAAAAAGAAATCTGAAGCAAGCTCTGCGTATAAAGACCTTCCGGGATTGAAAGAGATTCCGGAACTTGGTTCTGAGCCAGAGAAAGTTGAAAATACAACTCTTACAGATCCTCATAAAATGTATGAACTTGGAATCGGCGATTTGCCGGATATGGTGTACAAATTCAAATATGATAATACCAAGGCTGACAGTCCATACCGTGTTATGAGACAGGCAGCAGAGGATAAAGAGGTATTAGGTTTTGAGGAAACAGATGCGGACGGTACCAAGATTCAGTTTGATGCCCAGGTTTCTGTGAAACGTACTGGAGGTGGTGTCAACGGCGTGATCGAGTTCGAGCTGACCATGATTGTTCAGTCTGACATTGATTATGTAGATCCGGCATAAGGAGGTAGCTGATGGAGAGTTTAGGCGGATTAAATGATGTATCTGAAAAGGACGAAATGAAAGACGAAAAGGTTGTAAACCTGGATGAAGAGAAAAAGAAACGCAAGCCCTTCTGGTACTGGACAGTAAAAGGCAGGGATTACAGACTGAAACTGAAAGCTTCTACAATCGGAAAACTGGAAAACAAATACCGCCAGAACATTATGAACCTGGTGGAAGACATGCCCTCCTTGTCGGTCATGCTGACTATTATTCAGGCGGCTATGGAGCCCTGGGAGCATGGGATTGATTACCCAGATATCCAGAAGATTTACGATTACTGGACAGAGGAAGGTGGAAACCAGGTTGATCTGTTCGAAAAGGTGGTAATCCCTACCCTGGTGGTTTCGGGTTTTTTCCCGGAGAAACAGGCTCAGAGCATCATGGAGGAGCTGGAGAACCAGTAAAGACAACCTCAGAGTTTCTGGGCGAGTTGTACCCATATGCCCTTGATGCAGGTATTTCCATTGACCTGTTTTGGAATTCTTCTGTAAATGAGATCATAGACATGCTGGAAAGCTACGGCAGACGGAAAGAGCAGGAACGTAAGCTGAAAATTCAGGACGATTTCATTATAGCAGAAGTGATTGCACTTAATATCCTGGCACCTGTTGCTGGTGATATAGAAGCAATGCCCCATCCCTGGGATTATTATCCCAGTTTCTTTGAAGCAGAGAAAAAGTCCTGGGAAGAGAATCAGCTGAAACAGCAGATGGAAGACTATAGGGAGCGAAGAAAAGCATATATTGCAGAAGTAAACAGACGAAGGCAGTTAGGTTTATAACCCGACTGCCGGTTTTTATGCCCTGAGGAGGTGAAATGAATGGCAGACGATAAGAATCTTGCAACCTTAAAGGTTACCGTGACAGCGGATAAGAGCCCATTGAAAAAAGCGCTGGACAGTGCCAAACAGGACACTGCGAAAAGTACTTCACAGATCCAGGGGATGTTGCAGAAGATCAGGAAAACAATGTCCTCTGTTTCTTTAAAGGGAATGGTAAAAGACTTTCAGGTAAAATCCGGGATAAAGGTTCCAACGCAGGAGTTTCAGGAGCTTCGGGAGGAAGCAGGCCAGGCAAGAGATGCTTTGGCTGATTTACTTGAAAAGCAGAAGAAACTGGAGGCACTTGGTGTAAAAGAACAGAGCCGAGAATGGAAATCATTGCAATATGATATCGAAAAGGCAAAGAATGCCGTTGAAGGATATAAGGCTGAGATGTCAGAGATGAAAGCAAATGGTGCGGATGTAGAGAGACCGGTATCTCTTCCAAAGCAGGCAATGGGATTGGGAAAATCAGTTGTCGGTGGCATTGGTAAGGTAGCAGGTCTCGGTGCATCAGCAGTTTCGAAAGGCTGGGGAGGACTGGTAAGAATCCTTGGCGGAGTCACCTCTGCATTTTCTAAAGTAGGCGGTGTGATCAGACGTACATCTGGTTTATTCGGTGCATTGATCCAGAAGTTCACAAGCGGAATTCCTATCCTAAACCGGTTCACTGGTGGAGTGAAAGACAATGGCAGTTCCTTTGGCGGCGGACTGAAAAATCTGCTGAAGTATTCCTTGGGAATCCGAAGTCTGTTTGCCTTGGTGAACAAGCTACGGAGTGCACTGGTGGATGGATTCAAAAATCTGTCTCAATACAGCGGGGATACCAATAACAGCCTTTCCATGCTGATGTCTTCCTTGACTCAGCTGAAAAATGCTTTTGCAACAGCATTTGCACCGGTACTGAATATTGTGGCACCAATCCTGAATGCAGTAATCCAGAAAATCATTTCTGTGGTAAATGCAATTGGACAGTTTACCAGTGCTTTGACCGGCGCCAGTACCTTTATCAAAGCCAAACAGCTGAACCAGAATTATGCTGCAAGTCTTGACAAGAACACAAAGAGCGCCAACAAGGCAAATGATGCAAATAAAAAGCTGCAGCGTACACTTCTTGGGTTCGACCAGATCAATAAACTGGACGATACGTCCGGTTCCAGTTCTTCTGACAGTGCCGGTACTGGTGGCCTTACTGGAAAGGACATGTTTGAGACACTGAATGTTTCAAACGAAATGAAAGCACTTGCAGCGCAGATCAAGGAAGCCTGGAGAAATGCTGATTTTACCGGAATTGGCAGAATTGTTGGACACAAGCTGAATTCAGCCTTGCAGAACATTCCATGGGATTCTATTCAGAATACCTGCAACCGGATTGCAAAGAGCACAGCTACATTCCTGAATGGTTTCATAGAGGCTACGGACTGGAATTTAGTTGGGAATACGCTATCCCAGGGAATCAACACGGTATTCGGAACTGCTAATACCTTTGCTGAGAATTTCAACTGGGAGAGCCTTGGAAATGCCGTAGGAAACGGTATCAATGGGGCTCTTGGCGGTCTTGACTGGAATCTGATCAATGAGACGGTCTTTAATATTGCAAAAGGTATTACGGATGGACTGAACGGATTTATCCAGACAACAGACTGGGGACTGGTAGGGCATTCGCTTGGAAGCGGGATTAATACAGTTATAGGTTTTATTCATACTGCAATAGAGAATTTTGACTGGATCGGAACCGGTAATGCATTGTCTGAATTTGTAAACAGCGCGATCCAGACGGTTGACTTTGCTGGCATTGGAGATACATTCTCCGATGGCTTGAAAGGTCTGCTGGATTTTGGAATAACTGCTCTTGAAGGGATTGACTGGTACCAGCTGGGAGAAAAAGTCTGGGAAGGTCTTGCGGCAATTGACTGGAATGGAATCGCAGACCGTACTTTTGAACTGATCGGTGCGGCCTTTGGAGGTCTTGCGGCTTTCTTGGGAGGCGTAATCAGCGAAAAAGTGCAGGAGGCAAAGCAGTATTTCCAGAAGAAGATTGAAGAGTGCGGTGGAAATGTAGTCGAAGGTATTTTTAAAGGTATTGTTGATGGTGTGAAGGAAATCGGTACTTGGATTAAGCAGCATATCTTTGATCCATTTATCGATGGTTTCAAAAATGCATTCGGAATTCACAGTCCATCGACAGTTATGGCTGAACAGGGTGGCTTTATTATTTCAGGACTCCTGAAAGGTCTGAAGGATAATATCGGTTCTGTCTTAACCTGGATTGGGAAAATTCCAGGAAGGGTGAAGGACAAGCTGTCAGATGCCAAAGACTGGCTGGTTGAGACTGGCGGAAATGTTTTATCTGGTTTAAAAGATGGATTGAGTGAAAAATGGGACAGCATAGGGGACTGGTTTCAGGATCTTCCAAATAAGATCAGCAATGCAATCCCAGATTTGTTCAATACCGGAAAAAATGCAATTCAGAATTTTGCCAGTGGATTTGGTTCCGTACATATTCCGCTACCGCATGTTTCCGTATCCTGGAATAAACACAATGTAGGTCCTGTGAGTTTCTCTACACCAAGCTTTGGATTGAGTTGGTATGCCAAAGGCGGTTTCCCAGAGAACGGCGAAATGTTCATGGCACGCGAGAGCGGCCCTGAGTTGGTCGGCCGGATGGGAAGTAAAAATGCCGTTGCCAACAATAACCAGATTATCGAAGGCATTCGTGCCGGTGTATATGATGCTGTGGTCAATGCGCTGGAGAGCAGATCGCAGTCCAAAGACAGAGAGGCAGAGATCCATATTTACCTGGAAGGTGATGCAGACAAGCTGTTTAAGATTGTCCGAAAAAAGGGACAGCAGTATCAGAAATCTACTGGGAAACCGGTATTTAGTTAGGAGGTGGTCGGTTGAGTGACTTTGTAAGTAGCGGAACAACTACTACAAAAACATCTTCAGATATTGAAATTGATGGAGTGCCAATGCCAGGTCTTAAGCTGAATGGCCTTACCGTAACCAAAGAAAAAATATGGTCAAAAAATACCGGACGTGCAGCCAATGGCGAGATGGTGGGAGACCTGATTGCGATTAAATATACTTTGAAATGCAGCTGGCCGCCGCTGACAAGAGAGCAGGTAGCGGTGATTGATAAAGCCGTTTCCCCTGCTTTTTTCAATGTGACTTTCCTGGATCCAGGGACAAATACCAAAGTAACAAAAAGATTTTATGCAAGCGCTCCAGCCTACCCTGTATATACCTACCGTAAAGGTGTGAAGACGTACCAGGGTGTGGCTGTGGACCTGATTCAAAAATAGGAGGAAACCAAAATGTTAAAAGGAACAAAATCAACATCCATGAATTTCAACAGCATGATCAATGACAGACCTGTTGTGTACATGTCTGCGCAGATCCCGGAAGCTGGGAACGCAAGCACCAGTATTACCGTCCAGGATCGTGACTTGTATGAGACAAACAAGACAGAGTGCAGAAAAGATATTGAAGCATTTAACCAGTTAGTCTATGCAGCTGAGGACGAGCGTGTAACAGGAGGTACCGCAGATGAAACTGAAAAATAAAGACATATTAAATTTTGTCAATGGCTGTGCTTCCTTAAGGGAGAAGCGGCTGCCGGTAAAGCTTGGCTATGCGATCAAGAAGAACCTGGCAGCAGTCAGTGATGCAGCCAATGCCTATGATGCAGAGCGCCAGGAACTGCTTGAGAAATACGCAGCAAAAGGTGAGGATGGAAAGTTCCTGGTTGAGAATGGGCAGTATTCCATCGAGGACAAAGAGGGCTTTGCAAAAGACCTGGATGAGCTCCTGGCGATTGAGACAGAGGTTGGTATCCATACTGTTTCTGAGGAAGAGATTGAGAAATGTGATGATCCACGTTATGATGCCCTGACAGTGGCTGACCTGGAAACACTTGAGATCATGACTGAGTAGGAGGTGGTCCTGTGTATCAGTCTTCAGAAGCTTTTGGAAACCTGGTACTACAGGATTCCCGAACTTTTAAAGCACTCATCACATATGATGATGTATCCATAACAAATGCGAAAAGCATTAAGTTTACTGGCGGAGCAGAAGGGGAGGATGACTTTTCCCTTGGCTCCACAGTGAGCCAGTACGTTACCATCATAATTCCGGATCCGGGAAAAGCCATTGAGGGGCATGAGCTCCTGGTCCAGATCGGAATGGAAGTGAACGGTCTGGTGGAATACATCCCCATGGGATATTTCACGCCTGGAAAACCATCCAGAAATGAAGAGCAGATTGAGTTTACAGCCTATGACCGGATGATGAAAACAGAGCGTGCATTCTCTATGGACGGAGACAGTACGGATACGGCGGCTGTTCTGAAAAGGATCCAGGAAATCACAGGTGTGATGGTTGTAACAGATGGTCTTTCCGGCATTTCCATGGAGGTTCCGAAAGGTTACAGCTGCAGGGAGGTCCTTTCTTACGCAGCACAGCTTCATGGCTGTTTTGCGGTATGTAACAGAAACGGACAGATTGAACTGCACAGCTACGAGGACAGCGGGTATACGGTCAGCACCGGCAGATACTGGGATTCTTTTGAACACAACGATTACCTGTTCCAGGTGGAAAAGCTTACCTGTTACACTGGCCAGGACGAAGAGGGGAAAGATGTTTCTGTTTCATCCGGAGACGGGCCAAGGGCAGTGATCTTTTCCAATCCGTTTATGACACAGGATACCCTGGACAGAGTGATGGATTCCCTGAAAGGTTTTTCCTATATGCCTGGCTCCCTCCGGATGATGGGAGACCCACGGCTGGATCCTTGGGACGTCCTCACCGTGGAAGACAGAAAAGGGGGTTCCTACAAGGTCCCGCTGATGAAACTGGAAAGGGAGTATGATGGCGGTTTTACGGATTCTGTGGAGTCTGTGGGTTTATCAGAAGATGAAACAAATGCGAACTGGAAAGGTCCGACCACAAAAGAAATGGAGCGGTATTATGCACAGCTGGTGATGATCGACCACGCAATGATCAATAAGCTGGATGTGGATACTGCCAATTTGAAATTTGCAACAATCCAGAATCTGAATGCGGTCAATGCTACGGTACAGAATCTGGATGCAGAGTTTGGAAGCTTCAGGGATCTGACTGCTACAAATTTTACTGCCGCCAATGCAAAGATCAATATCCTGGATAACGATTATGCCAATATCAAAACGCTGCTTGCAGGTGGTGCCGGTGTGGGGGATTTGCAGAACATCCACCTTACTTCCCAGAATGCAGTGATTGACTCGGCACTGATCAGAACTGCAGTTATGCAGACGGTCTCAGTTGGGGATCTTTTAAGTGGCACCATTTCCACCAATAAATTTATGATCACATCTGACGATGGCGGGATTAAGATCCAGGGGGCAACCCAGCAGTGGAGGGACGCAGACGGAACTGTCCGGATGCAGGCTGGCAGGGATGCAAACGGTGATTTTACCTTTTCCCTGTTCGATAAGACCGGAAAAGGGATTCTTTTGGATTCCACAGGCGTGAAGCCTGGAGCTATCGCGGATGGTCTGATCGTGAATAAGATGGTGGCGGATAACGCAGCCATTGCCGGAACTAAGCTGGATATCCCTTCGGTGGTATCAGCTATCAATGGCAGCTCCCAGAGTATCAAGAGCAGCCGGATCTGGTTTGACGATCAGAACCAGAGCCTGAACCAGTTATACAGCCAGATGAATACCAACATTGTCAGTGCTTCTACGACTGCATCCAATGCCGTCAGTACCGCAAATGCCGCCAGCAACACGGCAAATGCAGCTTCTGACGCAGCGAAGAAAGCTCTGGACACTTTGTCCGGGATTTCTACCCTGGATGCAATCGGGGCTTCCCTGGACAATGATGCGCATGTGGTCCATACCTATACGGATGGTTCCGGTGGGGATTACAGCAGCTGTCATACCACTTTTTTCGTGTATCTGGGCGATACGGATGTTTCCGATCACATTGACCAGATTACGGTGAAAGCTTCTGAAGGTGTAAGCGGTACCTGGAACCCGAAAACCAGAACGTATCAGGTCACAGCAATGACTTCTGACAACGGCTACGTGGATATTTCGGGGCTTTACGGACTGGAAGGGAAAGTTCTTCTGGTCGGTGGAAAAGGGCTTGTTGTAGGCGGTAAAACGCTTGTTGTAAAGTCAATGGGCTCCTGGATCACCAAGAGATTTTCCATCAGCAAGGCAAAGGACGGAAAGATTGGTCTCAGCTATGATCTCCGAGTCAGCAGCCAGGTGATCCGGAAACAAAAGGACGGAAAGACTCTGGTTCCGGAAAGCGTGACTTTCTCAGCATTTAAGAATGACAATGGAATCATCAGCAGTTATTCCGGAATTTTTCAGATCGAGGAATCAAAAGACAATGGAAAGACCTATGTTTTGAAGTATGGTTCTTCATCTGCTGAGATCATGAAGATATACGCTCCCTCCGGAGCTGACGTGAACATGATCCGCTGTACTTTATATGATACATCCGGAGCCCAGAACCTAGATACCCAGACCGTCATGCTCCTTGCGGATGCGGAAGGCCTGGCTGATGATATCAAAGCCGCTCAGAAGACCGCAGACCAGGCAAAAGCTGCCATTGTCACGACAAACCAGAAAGTAGCCAACATTGAGACAAGCGTGGATGGTTTAAAGATGAATCTGTCCGAGACGACTACAGACCTCCACGGTCTGGTGGGAAATTCACTTCTGTACAATGTCCGCTATCATGACAACGAAGACGGCACTACAACCGTGACTGCAGTTGTGTACCAGAATGGAAGCGAGGTCACAAAGAATTATCCGGCAGCATGGTTTTCCTGGCGTAAAAAGACCGAAAGCGGTGAGAGCTTCCTGGGATACGGCTACAGTATCAAAGTAAAGAATGAAGATTACATGTTTGGCGGTGTGGTGATCGGACGATTTACCACATACAAGACTGCAGCGCTCATAGTAGGCGGCAAACTCCTTGTGATCGGAGGGAAAGCTGTCAATCTGAATGTAGATGCGGTATGAAGAAAGGAGATTAAGCTATGGCATTACCACAAGACGGCCAGGACGCAAACGGCCTCACAAAAGTAACACAGATTCCCGCAGGGAAAGAATTGATGTTCATCGATCCCACCACGAATGAGGGTGGGATTATTACGTTGGAGGATTTGACGAAGCAGATTTTGAATGGATTGACCTCACAAACCTTCGGTTTAGACAGTGGAACCCAGACGCTACCGGCAGCCATTAACTATTTATATGGCAAGTCATCTTTTATATCGAAAGAAAAAGGTGTGGATATTCAAGTAGCTAATGAATACGTATATACAGGATTGTCGTTTACAGTCCCGAAAAACACTTTATTTATCTTTACAGCAAGAGCCGATTATAATACTTCAGAGTCAGTAGGAATTTCAATTGCAGGTTCGGATTTAAACCATAATATAAGTACAATTGTTGTTAATAGTGAAAAATACCCAACAGTACTAACACACGTACTTGATAGAGTATCTGAGGATATTACTTACTATATTTGGGCAAAATACAAGTCTAAAGGTAACAACAGAATCGTCATATATGGGCTTCAAATGAAATAATTATTTTACACCCCAGCAAACTCCTTCCAGCCTTTCCAGCCACCGGCACGAGTGCAGATATTTGTTTGTATATTGCCATTTGTAAAATTAACAAGCAAGATTGCACAAGTATCATAGTTATGCAATATTAGCCCTGGAGAATAACCATAGGCTTTGCCATCTGTGACATTTGCAGTGCCAATTATTTCAACACCCACCTCGTTAGTTTGCACGATATTATATGCGTATTCTAAAATATCCGTCTCACTTGAGGGTGATGGGAAACGTTTACATTTTAAGCTTTTGCCATATTATATAGTCAGCACTTTGTAGGGTAGACCTTCCTGATACCAGAAAATATAATGGAATCAGGAAGGGAGGTATTCATTTATGACCGAAAAATTGATTCAAAATGTAATTGTAGCAATGCAGGATAGCCTTACTGACGAACAGCTTCAGAAACTGGAAAACGTTCTTGCAATCAATCTTCACGGGATGGAAGTGAGAGAGGAGTGTACACAGCTGGTTACTTCGGAACGACACTGGGAGCGAATCCTAAAGCTGTACATAGCTAGTAAGCGTTTGGAAAACTGCGCAGAATCTACACTACTGGCGTACAATCGGTGCATTACACTACTATTTCAGGGAATTAATAAGAAAATTCACGAAATAACTACCAATGATCTTAGGTACTATTTGGCTGTATACCAGGAACAGAGGAAAATTTCGTTGGCTTACCTTGAAACTTTGCGGCACAATATCAGCGGATTCTTCAGTTGGGCTACGGATGAAGGCTACGTAAACAGGAATCCAGCTAGAAGATTAAAACGTGTAAAAGTGCCGCAGAAAATCAAGAAGCCGTATACAGCTGAAGAGAGGGAGCACCTCAAAGATGTGGCGAAAACAGAAAGAGATGTAGCAATCATGGAGATCTTATACAGTACTGCTGGTCGTATTGGAGAAGTAGTAGCTCTTAATCGTGATGATGTAGATTTTGTAAACAGAGAAATAATCATTTACGGTCAAAAGGGTAAGAAGGAGCGTAAAGTGTATCTTACAGAAGGTTGTGTTTATCATCTTAAGAAATATCTGGAGAGTAGAGACGATAACAATCCGGCATTGTTTGTGAGAGGAAGGAAGCCGTATAATCGCCTGGGAAGGCAGGCAATACAAGACATGCTCCGGAAACTTGGAGCGGAAGCAGGAGTACATGCGCATCCGCATAAATTTAGAAGAACATTACTTACGGATGCAGGTGCCAGAGGTGTGCCATTACAAGAAATCCAAGCTTATGCTGGGCACGCAAAGTCGGACACAACAATGCTGTACGTAAGTGTTAAACAGGAATCAGTAAAAGCATCCTTTATGCGTCTAATCGCATAGGAAAAGGAAAAAATAAATGTTGGAAAAGCCAGCTGAAAAGGTGGCTCGGGGAAGTGCGGCCTTTGAGAAAACGATTGTATTTTTGAGGGAAAAAGGAGCTTGCATATAATATGGCAAGTTGTTCATGGAGATACCAGTCGCAATCACTATTGAAAATAAAACATTAAATGCAAAACTTTCAATCAGTGATACAGACTATGGTCTTATCTGCTTAACTTATCAAATTTCTGCCTTTGTGTACGCTATTGCATTGATTGTTTATGGCTCTAAATACAGTTCGAAAATACTGTCATTTGTCTCAAGCAATGCAAAAACTAACGAGGCTAAATGGGATAGCAATTCCAAAACTTTCACATGTACTATCGATACGAATAATACAAACGTAGTAAATGCCAGAGCAATTCTAATTAAATGAAATTGTCAAAATAGCCCAGCACCAGGGGAACATGGTATTTTAAGAACCATGTATATTGATGGTTCCAAATATGCGATGTAAGAATTTTTGACGCTTGTTAATAAAAAAATATTTCTTAGGTCAAAAGAAAGTGATGTATGGGGCAATTGGATAGAGAAATAATCATTTACATAATTTTTGTCCAAGCACCATTACTGTATTGTGCAACGGCAAGCTTTTTGCTTACTGTAGCGACTCCAATAAAATTTGCAATATTTTTAGACGTTAGAACTATACCCCAAGCCCAAGAAGGGTATAAACCTCCAATATTTCCCCATGCTGGAATAATTTCGCAATAGTTGCCAGATACCAATATATCGTTGATATTATCATTTAAAGCGTATGTAGCTTTTTGAGCTTTATTGCCATATTGTTTAGTAAAACAAGAATTCATGCTAAAGGGCATCTCCCAAGGTGTCTTTTATTATGGATTTTTATCCGGAAAGGAGGAAAAACCCAATGCTATTCGAACAACCAGTCAATATATACTCGCAGGATTATGTACTGAAGCGTTTCCAGTCAAATGAAACAGCTGTCCAAGTAGTCAGAGGAAAGCTCTCTGCACTGATCAGCGAGTCAGAATTGATTGAACTGCAGAACAGCAAGGCAACCATGTACAGTAAACTTGCATCAGCCGTACTGGATATAAACAGCCTTCAGCTGCAGTTTTCCGATATCAGCAGTAAATATGATACCGTAACTGGTAAATACAGCTCCCTGGATGCAAAAGTAGCAGATTACAAAGCAGGATTGGATGGACTTTCGATGAACCTGTCCAGTCTTAGCACCAAGATAAACAATGACTATTCCACGACTACTGCAATGAATGCAGCCATTAAAGCAAGTGTGGATGGGCTGTCCAGTACTGTCTCACAGACTTATGCGACAACGCAAAACGTTAAATCTTCACTGGCAGAAGCTGACACCAATGCAAAGAAATATGCAGACACTGCACAAAGTACCGCAATAAGCCAGGCACAGCAAGACGCAACGTCCAAGGCAGATGCAGCGGAATCCAATGCAAAAGCTGATACCGATAATAAACTGAAGAATTATTCCACTACCATAGCCATGAATTCTGCAATCAAGCAAATGGCCGACAGTATAACACTTAGCGTTTCCAAGACCTATGCGACAGGAGCAGATCTCTCAGCTGGTCTATCCGGCGCAGACCAGAAGGCTAAAAACTATGCGGACAGTGCCTTACAATCAGCGGATAAATCCGCAAAGGGATATGCGGATGCGGCACAAAGTGCAGCCGTAAAAGCTGCGAATGCAAATACAGAAGAACTTCTGAAATCGTATCCGACTGTAACCGCTATGGAATCAGCCATTAAGCAGAATGCAGATTCCATCACAGCATCTGTTTCAAAGACTTATGCAACTAAGGAGGGGCTGAGCGACGCCAGTACAAAGATATCAAATCTAGAGACCTGGAAGTCCCAGGCCGCACTGAAGATCACAGATTCCGCAATCGTCAGCACTGTAACCAGTTCCACATCCTGGAGCAAAAAGGCAGACAAGGCCAGTCTGATCTCCCAGATCAACCAGTCTGCAGAAAGTATTTCCATTAACGCGAGTAAGATCAATTTAAACGGTGTGGTAACTGCTAATAGCTATTTTTGCATTTTAACCGATGGAAGTATAAAAAGCACCAAAGGTACGCTGGGAGGATGGACGATATCGTCCGATAAAATTCAGTCACGTTTTGCCGGAATAGATGCGATGACTATACACTCGGATGGATATTTAAAATTCGGAACATGTAAAATAAGTTCAACTGGAGGAGCGCTCACAGTAAAAAACGGCTTACATCTTTACACAAATGTAAATACAGATAGCAGTGGTTTCGATGATGGTACGGAGAGATTCAAGATATTCGGATTAGGTCATGTATCGTCTGGAGGACACCTGGTCTTTGACAGTGATGGGGCTACGGTTTCTTATTTGTCCAGTTCATCCAGAAGATATAAGAACCATATCCGGGACATGACAGATAATGATATACAAAATCTGTATAAGCTTCCAACCGTGTTCTTTGTTTATAAGCCTGGCTATCTGGAAAAAGACAGCGCCGTTCCTATTCCAGGGCTTTACGCAGAGGATGTGGAACAGTATCTTCCATTAGCTGCCAGATACCAGAACGGATTGATTGAAGACTGGAATGAAAGAGCTGTGATCCCGTATCTGATCAAGGCGATCCAGCAGCAGCACGAAGAAATTGAAGCATTGAAAAGAAAGGTGGCATGAAAATTATATGAACGAACCCAGGGCGAGACCGTGTAACCGGTCTTATTTTTATACCATAAAATAATATAATAAGAAGGAGAACACATAATTATGAAGGTGATTGATACGTATAATGCCATTGTTGGCGCAGCTGTTGCTGTATTGAGCTATATCTTTGGAGAGCACTGGATCCTGTTTGCATTGTTCCTGGCATTTAATGTTGCCGACTGGATCACAGGCTGGATGAAAGCCAGACTGATACACAAGGAAAATTCCAAAGCCGGATGGAAAGGAGTCCTGAAAAAACTGGCTTACTGGATCATGATTGCGGTAGCCTTTGGGGCATCTGCAGTGTTCGTGGAAATCGGAAAGACGCTTGGTGTTGATCTGGGAATCACCACATTACTTGGATTCTTTGTCCTGGCATCCCTATTAGTAAATGAGATCAGATCTATTTGTGAGAATCTGGTGGAAATGGGAGTGGACGTCCCGAAAATCCTGATCAAGGGTTTGGAAGTGGCGGATAAGGCAATCAATAAAGATGGAGAAGATATTGACGAGGGCGAGTGATCGCCCTCCTTTTTGAAAGGAGAATTTCAACATGAAATATTTTATCTGTGTAGGTCACGCGAACTATGGCGGTGGCGTCATCTCATCTGCAGATGGCACCAGCAAAGGTGGCGTAAACGAATACAAATACAACAAGGAACTGGCACCTTATGTGTGCAAATGGCTTAAGGCAGCAGGTCATGAGGCAACCTTGTGCATTGCTCCGGAAGGTCAGCTGCATTCCCTGAATGATGAAATTAAGTATTTCATTGAAGAAGAGCATAAACAGAACTATGATCTGTCCGTTCAGCTTCATCTGAATGCATTTAATGGAGAGGCATATGGCTGTGAAGCATACTGTTACAATGCAAATGGACTTCCGGAAGCCCAGCGGATCAGCGCGAAGCTTGGCACTGTCTGGCATGATAGAGGAGCTGAAGAACGTCCAGGTTTGTACTGGACCAGAAAGACCAAGGCAAAAGCTGTCCTGGTAGAATCTTTCTTCTGCGATAACAAGGACGATTATGCCAAAGCGAAAAAACTTGGCATGGACGCTCATGGCAAGCTGATTGCAGAGGGCATTCTGGGAAAAACGATCACAATTGCGCCGGCGCAACCGAAAGCAAAGTATTACATCCAGGCTGGAGCCTACGGAACAAAAGAAAATGCAGACGTGATGGTGAAAGTGCTTAAGAAAAAAGGATTTTCAGCAAGTATCCGCAAAGTATCCGGTTCTGTCCCATACCGTGCCCAGGTTGGCACTTACAGAACAAAGAAAGCTGCCAATAAGGTGGTAAAGAAGCTGAAGGCAGCAGGCTTCCAGGTGTTGGTGAAGAATCTGTGATGTCGAAATCTGTCGCACTATCTCGCACGATAAAACTCGACAGATGAGAAAGAATCTGGTACAGTAAAACTGAACATGAGATTTCCCTTAGACAAGAAAAGCCTTTACAATCCCGCGAGTTGCCCCTCAGGAGAGTAAAGGCTTTTCTTCTTATATTATAAATCTTGCTTTATTTTTTCTGGAAAATGTGAGGGGCAAGAATCCTGCCCCTTAAGGGGCAAAATCTCTGCCCCTCGAGGGGCAAAAAAGGGGCAGAGTTTTGACACACTTTATCTACCTCCTGAACATTCGGAGTCCAAAAAAGCCCGCAAAACAGGCGCTTTGCAGGCTTTTGACATTTCTTGATAAAATAAAAAAATGCGGAAGATGGGACTTGAACCCACACAAGCGCAATGCTTACAAGATCCTTAGTCTTGCTCGTCTGCCAGTTCCGACACTTCCGCATATCGCGTTTCTCGGAGAAAGATTTCTTTCTCGCTGCGACGGATATTAGTATAACAAAGGGGTATATGATTGTCAACACATTTTTTAAAAAAAATTAAAAATTTTCAAGTTTTTTTTGAAAAAAAGAGGAATTTGAAATTTTGTGTAGAATATAATTAATAGGAGGAAGATTATCGGCGTACCTGTCAGTCTTTGGAGGATAGAAGATATATGAATATCAGAGAGAGCATGGAAGAAAGAGAACTGGAACTGCTGAGTCCTTATGCCGCATACAGTGGATGTTCCAGAGGAAGAGACCGGGAGGAAGAAGAGTGTGACGTCCGGACGGTTTACCAGAGAGACCGGGACAGGATCCTGCATAGCAAAGCTTTTCGCAGGATGAAGGATAAGACTCAGGTTTTTCTGGCTCCGGAAGGAGATCATTACAGGAACCGGCTGACGCACACTCTGGAGGTATCCCAGATCGCACGTACTATAGCTAAGGCACTTCGCCTGAATGAGGATCTTGTGGAGGCGATTGCACTGGGACACGACCTTGGTCACACGCCTTTCGGACATTCAGGAGAGACCGCACTTAATACCGTTCATCCTGAGGGCTTTGCCCACTACCGTCAGAGCGTCCGCGTGGTGGAAGTACTGGAGAAGAACGGAGACGGACTGAATCTTACCTGGGAGACAAGAGACGGAATCCTGAATCACCGTACCAGCGGTCATCCGTCCACTTTGGAGGGACAGGTAGTCCGCTTTTCTGATAAGATCGCCTATGTTCATCATGATATGGACGATGCACAGAGAGCGGGAATCATTACAGAGAATGATATTTCTGCCAGTCTCAGGGAGTTTCTTGGACAGACCACAAGAGAAAGACTGAATACCTTTGTACATGATGTGATCGAGCACAGCATTGACCAGCCTTCCATTCAGATGTCTGCTCCTGTAGAGCAGGCACTCATGGATCTTCGATCAGAGATGTTCCAGAAAGTATATCTGAATCCCATTGCAAAGCGGGAAGAATCCAAGGCAATCAAAATGCTGACAGAACTATACGCCTATTACATAGATCACCCTGAAGCAATGTCCAGGGAGTACGTTGCTCTTATTGAGAAAAAGGGAGTTTCCAAAGACCGGGCGGTATGTGACTGGCTGTCAGGAATGACGGATCAGTATTCCATGAAGAAATTCAAGGAGATTTTCATACCAAGAGCCTGGGAGGTTTATTAGAACGTGGACAAAACTCTTGCAATAAGATATAATATTTGTTTACGCGAAAGATGTCGCATTCTCTTGGATATGCGGCATATTAAATCAAAGGAGGATAAGCATGCGCTATTCCGACGATATCATTGAAGAAGTACGAATGAAAAATGATATTGTAGATGTGATATCCCAGTATGTAAGACTGACCAGAAGAGGAAGCTCCTATTTTGGTCTGTGTCCTTTTCATAATGAGAAGACCCCTTCCTTTTCCGTAACGCCATCCAAGCAGATGTATTACTGCTTCGGTTGCGGAGCTGGAGGAAATGTATACAATTTTGTAATGCAATATGAGAATTATTCATTTGGAGAAGCACTTTCCCATCTGGCAGAGCGTGCCGGCGTGGAACTTCCCAAGATCGAATATTCAAAGGAGGCAAGGGCAAAAGCAGAGAAGCGCGCAACCTTGCTTGAAATCAATAAGAAAGCGGCTCAGTATTTTTATTATCAGCTGCGCCGTGAAGGTGGAAAAAATGCCCACGATTATCTTACAGGCAGAGGCCTCAGCGAAGAGACGATCAGAAAATTCGGCCTGGGATATTCAGATAAGTACAGTGATGACCTGTATAAATACTTGAAATCCCAGAATTACAGTGATGACCTTCTTCGGGAATCCGGCCTTTTCAATGTGGATGAACGCCAGGGCATGTATGACAAATTCTGGAACCGTGTTATTTTTCCAATCATGGATGTCAATAACAGGGTGATTGGATTTGGCGGGCGAGTGATGGGAGACGGCAAGCCCAAGTACCTGAATTCGCCAGAGACCCGTATTTTTGACAAGAGCCGTAATCTGTACGGATTGAATATAGCCAGAACCACCAGGAAAAATTACCTGATTCTGTGCGAGGGCTACATGGATGTAATCTCCATGCACCAGGCGGGATTTACCAATGCAGTGGCTTCTCTGGGAACGGCGCTAACATCCGGACATGCCAGTCTGGTGAAGAGGTATACACAGGAAGTGCTTCTTCTTTACGATAGTGATGAAGCTGGTGTAAAAGCCGCCTTGCGAGCCATTCCCATTCTACGGGAAGCCGGCGTGAATTCCAGAGTGGTGAATTTACGGCCTCACAAGGATCCTGATGAATTTATCAAAGCAGAAGGCGCAGAGGCTTTTGAGAAAAGGCTGGAGGCAGCTACGGACAGCTTTATGTTCCGGGTAAGTATTGCTTCCGGTGATTTTCCTATGGATGAGCCACAGGGACAAAACCGGTTTTTTGAGCGGTGTGCCCAGTATCTTCTGGAACTTTCTGATGAATTGGAGCGGAATCTGTATATTGAAGCAATTGTAAAAGAATACCGCAGATATGGAATCAGTGTGGAAGACCTTCGGAAGCGTGTAAACACCCTTGCTCTGAAGGGTACGCCTGCAGAGAAGCGTATCCAGCCAAAATCCGGCGGCTCTCCAATGAGAAAAAAGGAGAGCGCGGCAGATAAATCCCAGAAGCTGATGCTTACCTGGCTGGTTACCTATCCGGCAATCTTTGACACTGTGGAGAAATATCTTTCCCCTTCAGATTTTGTAGTTCCTCTTTATAAAGAGGTGGCAGAAATGCTCTGGAAGCAGCACGAAGAGGGAGATGTGAATCCGGCCAGACTTCTGAATGCTTTTACAGACAGTGAAGAGCAGAAAGAAGTGGCCTCTCTCTTTAATGCCACGATCCACCTTGAGACAAAGGAGGAACAGCAGAGAGCATTTTCCGATGCTTTGATCCGCATTAAGCAGGAGAGTCTGGCGGAGAAAAATAAAAACTGGGATCCTGCAGATATGGGGGCTTTACAGGAGCTTGTAAAGGCCAAGAAGGATCTGGAGGAGCTTGGAAGAAAAAGGCAGCAATTGCATATTTCTTTTGAATAAGGATAAAATATTAACACTATATGGAGGTTAGAGTACCTATGGAAATGAATATGGGCAAATTCAGTGAGAAACTGGTGGGACTTCTGGAGCTTGCAAAAAAGAAGAAAAACGTACTGGAATATCAGGAAATCAGTGATTATTTCAAAGACCAGCCACTGGATGCGGAACAGATGGACAAGATCTTCGATTTCCTTGAGGCAAGTGGGGTAGATGTGCTGCGTATCACAGAGAACAGTGCAGATGACCTTATGCTGGATGATGACATGGATATTGATGGTCTGGATGATGAGGAAGAAGTAGAGCTGGATAAGATCGATCTTTCTGTTCCGGAAGGTGTGAGCATTGAGGATCCGGTTCGTATGTATCTGAAGGAAATTGGTAAAGTTCCGCTTCTTTCAGCAGAAGAAGAAATTGAGCTTGCAAAGAAAATGGAACAGGGCGACGAAAATGCCAAGAAGCGTCTGGCAGAAGCCAACCTTCGTCTTGTTGTCAGCATTGCAAAGCGTTATGTAGGACGTGGAATGCTTTTTCTGGATCTGATTCAGGAAGGTAACCTTGGTCTTATCAAGGCTGTCGAAAAATTTGATTACCGAAAGGGTTACAAGTTCAGTACCTATGCTACCTGGTGGATCCGTCAGGCTATCACAAGAGCCATTGCAGACCAGGCGCGTACCATTCGTATTCCAGTTCATATGGTTGAGACGATCAACAAGCTGATCCGCGTTTCCAGACAGTTACTCCAGGAGCTTGGACGTGAACCTACTCCGGAGGAAATCGCGGAAGAGATGGACATGCCGGTTGACCGTGTGCGTGAGATCCTGAAGATTTCCCAGGAGCCGGTTTCCCTGGAGACCCCTATCGGTGAAGAGGAGGACAGCCATCTTGGAGATTTCATCCAGGATGATAATGTTCCGGTTCCGGCTGACGCAGCAGCATTTACACTTTTGAAGGAACAGCTGGTGGAGGTTCTTGGCACTCTTACTGAGAGAGAACAGAAGGTTCTCCGCCTTCGTTTCGGACTTGATGATGGACGTGCAAGAACTCTTGAGGAAGTTGGTAAGGAGTTTAATGTAACCAGAGAGCGTATCCGTCAGATTGAGGCAAAGGCTCTTCGTAAGCTCCGCCATCCAAGCCGCAGCCGCAAGCTGAAGGATTACCTGGATTAAGGAGAGGGCTATGCAGTTATCCTTACGACTGTCTGCAATCGCAGACCTGGTGACAGAAGGAAACCGGCTGGTAGATGTGGGATGCGATCATGGATATCTGCCGGTATACCTGATACAGCAGAAAAAAATTCCATCCGCCATTGCAATGGATGTGCGAAAAGGTCCCCTTTCCAGGGCACAGGAACATATCCGGCAGTATGGACTGGAGGAATACATACAGACCCGGCTCTCAGACGGACTTGAAGGATTGAAAGCCGGAGAGGGTGACACCCTTGTGATCGCAGGTATGGGCGGTCCCCTTATGGAAAGGATTCTCACAGATGGCAGGTCTGTGAGAAATTCTTTCTCTGAGCTGATTTTACAGCCACAGTCCGACATTCCCCATTTTCGCAGATTTATTCAGTACGAAGGCTGGGAAATCACGGAAGAGAAAATGGTGGAAGAGGATGGGAAATTTTATCCCATGATGCGGGTGGTGCCTGGGGAAAATGTTCACAGCAGTTTGAAACTTAACGTGGATTCTTTCCCAAAAAATACGTCTGTGAAAGCTACTTCTTCTGAGAACCTACATGCTGATGAATGGGCAGAAATGCCGGAAAATCCAGCTGCTTACACCTTGGAGGAAGCTTTTGGCAAATATCTTCTTCAGGAAAAGAACCAGGTGCTTTACCATTATCTTCAGCGGGAATCCCGGATCCGCTCCCAGATTCTGGAACAATTGGAAACGGCACCGAAGGCAGAGGCAGTTACTGCCCGCATTTTGGAAGTAAAGGAGGAGGCGCAGCTGATCGCTGCTGCGCTGGCAGAATATGAAGGTTAAAGAACTGACAGAATGGCTGGGAGGAAATTTTCCGGCAGCAGTTGCAGAGGACTGGGATAATGTGGGACTTCTTACAGGAGATGACGAGAGTGAGGTAAAACATGTCTTTCTTGCCCTTGATCTTACCGAAGCGGTGTTAGACGAGGCTATCCAGGCTGGCGCTGACATGATCGTTACCCATCATCCTATGATCTTTTCCGGTATTAAGAAGATTAACAATCATAGCTTTACAGGACGGAAGATTATCAGTCTGGTGCGCCATGGAATATCTTATTATGCGATGCACACCAACTATGATATTCTGGGAATGGCAGATTTAAGTGCCGGATATCTGGAACTGTCAGATACGAAGGTACTTTGTGCCACCGGGGAAAAAGACGGAGAGCCCATTGGCTTTGGACGTGTGGGAAATCTGCCTTGTGAGATGACTTTAAAGGAGTACGCCCTTCTTGTAAAAAAGAATCTGAAGCTTTCAGATGTGAAAGTGTACGGAAATCTGGAACAGACTGTGAAAACGGCTGCCGTATGTACCGGCTCTGGTAAAAGCATGATCCAGGATGTGCTTGCAGCCGGGGCTGATGTATATGTGACAGGTGATATTGACCACCATACCGGAATTGACACCGTTGCCCAGGGGCTTGCAATCATTGATGCAGGTCATTACGGTACGGAATATATTTTTATGGAAGATATGAAGGAAAGACTGGCAAAAGCGTTTCCGGAGCTTACAGTCAGCTGCGCAAAGGTGAGAAGCCCGTATACTATACTATAAGGTTGAGACCTGGTGTGGATGGGCGAGATGACGTCCGTCCGGAGATAAAATGAGTTGTCAGAATAATATTGTCTGGTTTTGGAAAATGTGATTTATGTTTATCGTAAATTTTATATCTAATTTTCGATTATCCGCATAAACACTATACTTTCAAGTATTTTGAAGTATAGAAAAAACTCATTTTACCACGAATTTACCACGATTGAATGAGCCTTGATATGACCTATAAAATAACACCCAAAAGACATCATTACACCTAAATGGTGTCTTTTTAAAAAGCAGTCAATCCTAAGACTAACTGCTTTGTGTGTATGGATATGAAATTGTCAAACTGGGATTTACTTATATCTATTCCTATAAAAGTGTCAATATATATCCGTCTATCAGAGCAATTAGCAGATACATAATAAAGGCTCTGATAAACGCTTCTATATGCTTTTTCGGATTTTGATACAATTCCTTTTCTGGCATTTTTCTTAAACGAACACGCTTTGTATTCCGCCACCATAAAAGGTCTACAATAAATAAGTCAAAGATATTCAATCCCTGTCCTATAATACTTAAACAAAGAAAATTATGTGTGAAGCCATTTTCTTTGATAAACAACCCTAATATAAATAGTACGAACAGAAATAACAGAAAATTGGATATAAATTTCTTCAAAAAATTTTTTGAGCAGCAAAATGCGCCCGTCCGAAAAGCCCGGACAGGCGCATAGGTATTGTAAGCAGTATTTAGATGATTAGACAGTTCATATATACAAGCGTAATTTTCCCCGGTGGTGGGCGGGCTTTTTTTGATGTGTCAATGACCGTCGGATTTTGTCGATAGGGTATGTGCTTCATGGCGGCTACCTCCTTTAGCCGCCGCTTTTAACAGTGATACCGCGTCATTTCATTAGAAGATAAAAAGA
>ERZ781274.164-NODE-164-length-46748-cov-15.464438_pt1 | contig 46748 bp, 40 predicted proteins | sample MGYA00375852_ERZ781274 | MGnify/ENA primary metagenome ERZ781274 (study PRJEB29790, sample SAMN03653692) | human gut metagenome | host: Homo sapiens | place: USA: Dallas, Texas | collected 2013-07-09 | study: EMG produced TPA metagenomics assembly of the Gut...
TCTTTTCATCATATTTTTCCTTTTCTTCTTTTGAAGCTGTATTATATCCAGAAATAACCCAACTCCCGTGTCCAGAAAGTAAAACTATAGAAAGTACCGCAAATATCACAAAAACAATCCATACTCCCCAGTCAGGACCGGATGCTAAATCTGCTAATTTCATCTATATGCCCCTTCTTAATTTCCAATTGTTCTATATTTTCTCAAGCTCTCCTGTACATCATTTCATTGATGTTTTTAATATGTACAACCCACTCCTCCAAACAATCCATCTGAAGGTTTTGAAGGGCTCTTTTATAGCAGTAAAAAGATTCCGGATAGATTTCTTCCATCCACTTTAAGGTCTTTTTCGGTCCAAAATAGGGATGTTGCTTAATATCACAAAAGATCTCCAAACTGTCGATCAACACCCAATGCCAGCGAAACATCCCTTCACAGTCGCCTCGTTTTGCGCGCTCAAACATTTTTACACACCAGTCAACGCCCGCCTGGATCTCTTCGCTGGATTTTACCGAACGGTCCCATAAATAGGCTTGAATCTTCGCTTGTAGCCTTTTTCCAATCCCATTATAATCTGTAATAATACGTCCATCATGAATTTGCACAAAATCCTCGCACTCATACTCTTCATTAAAATATGCCAAAGGATACACAAATACATCTAATGGAACTCCATCCACAATGGACGTATCGTGAAATTGTTCATGGTCAGCCACAATGACTAACGCATCAAAATCGCTGTTCAAATTGTTGGTTCCATCCGCGTAGGAGCCATAAAGAATAATAGATAGCGGATTATATTTTTCCCGAATATACTTGAGTACCTGTTCCAATTAAATCACCTCTATTTTTACCTTATTCTACCATAATCCGTTCTAAAGTACTATTTCAATATACACATAACAGAAAAACCCCGGAAACCTTACGGTTCCTGGGTATCTTACGCTTGGACACATGTACCTTGCGGTACGCAATATATTTAAATTAGAAGTTATGCTATAATTATTCGATAACTGTAGCAACACGTCCTGATCCAACAGTACGTCCACCTTCACGTTTGTGAGGTTCTTAAAATCTCATTATTTTCTATGATTTTCGTGTCTATATTGTCCTGTATTGCGGATTTTCCAAGCTATATTTCTATTCTCTTCATTTTTTAGTATCAAAATGGTATCACAGCCGATTTTTCATGAGCTGTCAACTTTCCGGTTGCAGATTCCCACCTTGACTGTTATAATCGAAACATGGGTGCTATCATAACGGTAGGCGGTTAGTCCTTCAGCAGAGGGACTGTGACCCTCTGATTACATAGAAACTCGAAAGAGAATCCACTGGAAAGGAGGGCTAAGCCATGAGTATTGTTGATTTTATAGCAGTAGTGAACTTCGGCTTAACCTGCTTTGGTCTTGGATATACCTTTGGCAAGGATAATAATAAACCACAAAAATAGCCGCCCTGGTCTGGTAAACTAAGCGGCAATTTTTGTCAAAACATATATCGGACTAACCGTCTATCGGTAGCACTCTTTTTCTATAATCATATTAGCACGCATGTGCAGAAATGTCAAAAAATTTTTATTCTACTTTTTGAAGTTTTGACATATCCAATCCATGCCAGATCATCATCAGAATATCCCATTTTTAATTCTATATACATTAAATTGTTAATCATTCTTATTCTCTCCTGATTCCAAATTTTGCAACATCTCAACAAACTGGAAGCTGTAAACCTGATTGTTCCTAAATTAACTGTGGCATACCATTGATAAACATATGCCATGCCTGTCATTTTTCGCACTAAGTTTCCATCCGTGCATTTCAACGATTTCTTTTGAGAGGGCAAGCCCTATTCCGCTGTTTCCGTTTTGTCCCGTATGAAAACGTTCAAACATATGGGAAAAATCCTCTGTGCTAAGTTCTCCTCCATCGTTCCAGATGGAAAGGACTTGATTTTTCCACGATATTTCGATTTGACTACACGCATATTTTACGGAATTAGTTATCAGGTTAGCAACAGCGTGTTCCAGCTTCTCCGGGTCTCCGTTGACATATCCTTCGTCCAGTTCTAACGATACTGAAAGGTTTCGCCTGTTCACAATTCCTTCAAGCGGCATCAAAATATCTTGAACCAGTGATGCCATTTCTATTGGTTCACACTTTAATGGTTCCGTACCGCTTTCCATTTTTGATAAATACAGGATATCCTCAATAAGTTTACTCATACGCTCCGTCTGAGACACTATCATTCTGCCCGCTTGAGAATAATCGGTAATGACTCCCATTTCAATCTCCTCCGCATATCCGCAAATTGCCATAAGCGGGGTTTTTAATTCATGAGATGTATTTTCAAAAAAGGTCTTCTGAGCTTTGTCATTTTGTTCAAGTTTTTTCCCGAGAAAATATCCAATGGCAGCACCGAGAGCGGCAATGACAAAAGCATCCAGCAAAATACCAAAACTGATTTCTTTTACGAGTTCTGGTTCGCCGGTAACATCCACATAAGCAAGTAATCTCTCATTGCCGTCTTCGTAATACTCTGTTCTGGCTTTCATATAATAAGTTGCTTCGTTAATTTTTGCCCTTTGTATTTTATCAGACGGGTGTGTTTCATACCAGTCAATAAGTTTCTTCTCTTTGGGTGTCAGAATCTGATATATGTCATCCCTGTTTTCTGAATCTGCCCCCATATATACAAGTGAGGCATAATATAAAGAGCCCGTATCATTTTCAGATTCGTAATTCAAATATTCGTCTGAATCCAAAGTAAAAGCGTATTTAATTGCCTTCTCAGCTCTCAGCTCTATTTTTTTATTAAAAACTATGTTCAGAATCAGCAGGCTCAAAAGCATGGCTGCCATAACGGCGGAACCTGTAAGTGCGGCAATTTTATAACGTGTCTTATTCATTACAATCCTCCAGTTTATAGCCATAGCCCCAGACAGCACTAATGCGAACTTTGCTGCCTGCTGTCTTCATTTTCTGCCTGACTCTTCTTACTGTCTCATCGACAACTCTGGTTTCTATCTCCGTAGAATCTATTCCCCATACTTTGTCGAGAATTTCATTCCGGGGAACTGCCGTTCCACCATGTTCCATAAGACATCCCAGAAGCGAAAATTCTGTCATAGTCAGACCAATATCATGTTCTTTCACAATGGCATTATGGTTCTCCCATGAAAAACACACATCACCAAAAGAAACATCTGCCTTTACCGGTATATTCATTTCAACTCTTCGGAACAACGCATTTACCCGGACAACAAGAAGTGACGGCGAAAATGGCTTAATCAGATAGTCATCCCCTCCATACATAAATCCCTTCATATGGTCAGACTCTGAATCCTTTGCCGTCAAAATAATAATAGGAACTGATGATATTGTCCTTAGCTTTTTACATATGGAAAGACCGTCTGAACCCGGCATCATAATATCAAGAATAACAAGATCACAGGGCTTCTCCTGAAAAGCAGAAAAGAGTGTATCACCATTCTTGTATGCTGTTACCTCATATCCGGCATTGGATAAAAATTCTGTGAGTATTTCTCGTATATCCTGTTCATCATCTGCCAAATAGATTTTTTTTGCCATATCTTTAACCCCATATGAGGGGAGTCCCTCAGAAATTCTGTGAGACTCCCCATATTATATCTTTCAAAATCAGTATATCTGTATTTTAGTTGCACCCTGCTTTCTCTTCAAGAGCGATTGCCTGTGCCTCCAAAGCATCAATCTCATCTAAATACTTCGCATAGCGAGAAGCAAATTCCTCTTCAGAGAGGTTATCAGAGCCGTTATAAATATTGTCATAGATTGCATCAATTTTATTGTAAATACCGTTAAGCTGATTGACTTCATCTTCGCTCAGATTTCCATAGTATCCCTCATACCACCCCGCTTTCTTTTCAAGCGTTTCAATCTGTGCGTTCAGTGATGTAATCTCGTCATCATACTTTGCATAGCGGGCTTCGATCTCATCGTCTGAAAGATCATCGTCCGTCCACACTTCCGCATCAATTTCTTCGATTCTTTCATATGCTTTCTGAAGCTGTTCTGCTTCCTCTGCGGTGAGCTTGCCTGTATCATACAGAGCACTATACTCATCCTCGGAATATTCATATTCCTCGTTGTCGATCCACCCAGCTTTTTTATCAAGCTCCTCAAGGCGATCCATGAGGGTATCGGTTTCATCCTGATACTGATCGTATCTGGCATAGATATCCTCATCAGAAAGACCATCTGCATCTTTCATTACCTCTTTGTCGATAGCGTCAAGTCGGTCATAAATGGAGTTAAACTCTTCAATCTCCTTCTGAGTGAGAGAACCATAATCTACATTTGTTTGTGTTACCTCTGATGTAGTCACTGTCTCATCCAGTGTCTCATCCAGTGTCTCCTTCTGGGCAGCCATGGCAGGGATACCTGCGGATGTAGTCATTGCTGCTGCAAGTGCTATTACCATTCCTCTTTTGAATAATCTGTTCATCATTTTAGTTCCTCCTGATTTTTTATTTACCAGTTGTTCGGTATGGCTAAAGTATAGCTCAGGCAAATGTAAAAATATCCTTAGAACAGTCATGAAAATGTCAAGAAAGTGTAACAGCACAAGATTTCCTATAAAACCATATTTACTCTCGCCTCTTAAGGGTTACAATCTTTTTTCAAATACCCACAATTTTTCTAAATCTGCAATTCCGATTTACCTTCACTTTATTTTACCATAGTGCTTTCTAAAGTGCTATTCTAATATATACAAAAGTGTAAAAGAGCGATCTCTTCTCTCACACTCACACATTCATAACCATATCATCTTCAACGCTGCAAGCTTTGTTGATCATCACAAGTATGTTTCCAATAAGCGGAGCTACCATAAACTCTGCAGAATCAGTAATCGTATCTGCCTGGAAAATGGACTTGCCACCAGTATGCCAACCGGAGAAAAAGGAAAAAGCTATAAAGAGAACATGGAATATCATCGTGGCACCAGTTGGAAAGCCAAGCTACGTGTTGCAGTTGATAAAGCAATCTGGACTTCCATCAACTATGAGGAATTTCTACAAAAAATGCAGTTAGCTGGATATGAAGTCCGGCAGGGAAAGCATCTTTCTTTCCGTGCACCGGAACAAAAAAATTTCACTTATATGAAATCTCTGGGAAGTTATTATACGGAAGAAAACGTCCGCATCCGCTTAGCTAAAAATCGTAGCAAAGTGAAAACTCCAAAACATCTGTCCAGAGAAGCTCGCCTGTATATCAATATCTCCACGTATGTAACGACTGGCAATCGAGAAGGATTTGAACATTGGGCAAAACTCAATAATCTAAAAGAGGCAGCCCGCACCTTCAACTATCTTTCAGAAAATAACCTACTGAATTATGAGGATTTCAGGCAGCATGTTTCTGATGTTGATGCTTCTGTTAAAGCGGCTGATCAGAGAATAGCACACATCACCAGTGAGCTAAGCACGCAGAAAGTCATTCAGAAACACTGTGATTCTTACCGGCTCTGCCGTAAAGTGATAGAAGATTGCAAATCTGCAAAAAATCCAAAAGAATACCGTTCCAAGCATCTGGCAGAATACCAACTCCACGATTCACTAAAAAAAGAGCTTCAGGATCTCGGTGTTACCAAAATCCCTAGCTCTGAAAAAATCCAGAAGCGGATTGAAAATCTTGAATCTGAACAAGCTGCTACCGTCCGGGAAAAACAGAAATTACAGAAAAAGCAGAAAACACTGGATATCATTCAGCAAAATTTCTCTGTGCTGCTCGATGCTCCTGAAATCAATTCAGACTTACTTCCGGCAAAACGGGAACCTGTTTCTGTCACAAGAGATAAATAAGATTGCACTGACAACTCAATTATTCTCTTCCAAATCTTCCCAAGGTTTCAGACCCATTTCCTCCCAGGTGACACCATACGGTGCACCTCCGGAGGTATAACCGGCAATAACGAAAAATCTGTCATCTTGCAAGATTTCTTCTTTAGCCAGATTATCTCTTGTTTCTTGTTTCCGTCTTGCTCGCCTCTGCTGCTTCTTTTGTTTCGCAACAGCTGCTTTTTCTTCCGGCGTTTTCTTATGTTTTTTTGCCATAAGTGTTTCTATTATAATTCCATTCTGAATGTCTCTCAGGATACGTTCTTCATAACTCTTTTCACGCTTTTCAACAATTTTATAAAATTCTTCATATTCCGTTTTAGGAGCAAGCGATTGAACTGCCGTAAACAAACTTTTGCATATATCATTCATTTCAGTAGCATCCGGCATTCGCTGATTCTCAAGATAAAACTTCAAGTGCATTTTGTATGTTTTATCTGCTATTGCACTCTTCTGTTTTTGTTTTAAGTCTTTATAGCTTCTGTCGTTCCTCTGCATCTACAATTCCTCATCTGCCTTCTTTCTCCCGTGCCATCAAAAGCATTTTTTCAAAAGACTGAGCGAATCTTTCATCATCTTCCTCCGTCCGCTTCTTCGGTCCCTTGACATGACATTTACGGGAACTTCTTCTGGCTTTTTTACTCAGGTGACGTTCCATTAGCATCTGATCAATATTATCATCCGTGTACCATTTACCTGATTGATGAATAGCATAAGCACCTTTTCCCAATGCCATTGCAGCCACACCATAGTCCTGTGATACGACAATATCTCCTTTATGGCAGATACTAATCAGTTTATAATCTACTGCATCTGCTCCTGCACCGACAACAACAACTTTACTATAAGTCGATGACAGAACATGGTTTGTATCACACAACAACATTACCGGAACACTATTATCTTTTGCAATCTTTTCAATGATCGCAACCACTGGGCAGGCATCTGCATCAACAAATATTTGCATCTTTCTATTTCTCCTCTGAACCATTATAAGAATAAGCTCTGCTGTTCGTATTCTGCCTCTCGTTTTAGCTGAACCGGTACCTGATGCAGAATTTGCTCCATTTTCCTGTCATCGAACCAATCTTTCAGCTGTCCTTTTTCCAATATCAGCGGCATACGATCATGTACTTTTATCATAGATTCATTGGCTGCTGTAGTCATAATCACAAATCGTCGTTCATTCTCAAACCAATCACAGAAGCCAGCCATATACAATACTGGTGCATCATATCTGGAAAATGTATTTTTCTCTTTTAACCGATTCCATTCATAGAACCCACTTGCCGGTATCAAAATGCGGTGATAGAGGATTCCATTTCGAAAAGAAGGTTTGTCCATAACAGATTCTGCTCTTGCATTTATAACCAGATTCTTTCCTTGTGACAATGGATATCCCCACTTGCAAACATCCAGTTTCAATCCATGTTCTGATTTTTCAATGATCGGTGCTACATTGGTTGGAAAGATATCTCCTGCAAAATGTTCCTGCCGGATCCGTTGGTCTATATCATGCACTACTTTTTCGATTTCATCTGCCATATCAGAATCAATATAATATCTACCACACATAATACTTCCTTCACTTATAGATTCTATTTCATCAAATATACATCATTTATTTCTAGGCACTTTAAACTCAGTTAATCTATAATTTTGAATCCACCCCATACATTCTTCACCATCTTCATTCTCCCAAATTATCTGTCGCCACTTTTTATATTTATCTATAATTCTAACAACTTTCCCTTCCTCAAGCTTTTCAATTACAATCGAATGGCAGTCATGCTTCAGTCGTACAATAGATTCTCTATTAACGATTCTATATTTAGTCGTATTTAGCTCCTTCGCATCATATCCCATTCCAACGATGTAATAATTATTGACTTGTTGTGTATAATTGTAATTATTTATCGTTGTTGCTGAAGAATTCGTAACTCCCAAAACAACTGATATAATCGTAATAATAAAGTTCAGCCATTCTCGTATTTCTTTAACATCTATCGTTCGTTTTTCTTCTATTGGCAAATTCTGCTTCTCTTTATTTATCGAAAGATTCGTTGCTCTTTCATATTCCGATGCAATAGTTTCTGACACCGTATCAATATCCCATTCTTCGGATTCTGAGAAAACTTGATCGGTAACTCTTCCCAATAAATTTATATGAGGCTTCTGGCATAATGGTGGAAGCCTAACACCATAAATTAACAACACCATATTGAAAAAACACTTGTGTCCTTTAATGTATTAACTGCGAAGAAAAACACAAAAGGAGTATTCACAAGTGGCTTCAGTTAATACATTATGCAAAAGTGTCCTTAATGTCAAGAACACAGTTATAAAAAATTGTAATCTTTACTCTGATAAGAATGGAGTTAAACATATTCGTATCCAAGCAAGACCTAATAAATGGCACGAGAACGACTGCCCATTCTGCCATAAATCATGCCCTGTTTATGATAAACATTCCAGTAGTATAATGCCGAGATATTACGAAGATAACTCGTAGAAAATGCAAAGTCCAGTCGCAAGTTTAGACACGATATTGCTCTTAACAGTCGTATAAAATCAACATTTGCAGGGATTTATCAAATTCCGACATACCGTCTTAGAAAATGAATAATCCCTCGCAATTCATTATGAACTACGAGGGACTGCTTACTGACTGTTAAAGCGGTAGCCGATCTCACGAACACTATCTATGGAAAAGTGAGAGTTTGTATCACAAAGTTTTTTACGAAGATTCCGAATGTGAAAGCCTACGGTATCCTTTTCATTGCCTGCTGATATTTCGCCCCACACCTTATCATAAATCTGCTCGTATGTAAGAACACGACCTTTATTGGCTGCGAGCAAGCAGAGTATATCGTACTCTTTGACGGTCAGTTCAATTTCCTGACCGTTATTGATAACTCTGCGCCGGCTCAAATTGATTTCTAAGCCGGAAAGGGATAATGTCGGCTCATATGAAATCTCTAATTTTTCAAAATCAGGGTGCTGTTTTACAAAAGCCAGCATATCGTCAAAGGCTGTTGAGTCTTGTGCTTTGAACTCCATTATTACGATTCGTCCGATATTATCACCCCCCTTGGTTAGTTTTTTTGTCTTGGACAACATAAGATTTATTGCGTGAGATAATACGATTCATCAATCGTTTTCAGAATAAAATTCACATCGTCATAACGAGAGGAATCGGACTGAGAGCCTAAACTGCATATCAAAAACTCTTTTCCGTGCTGCTGATAAAGCACAATCAAGTTATAGTCGTCAGACAGAGAGCCAGTCTTAATTCCGCATACATTTTCGTTGTAATATTCGGATGTCGGATCAAGGAAGGCGTTTGTATTCTGCCATATTTGTGTACTGCCATCAGGCAGTGTTGCCGTATAAGTGTTTTGAGATACAATTTCTCTAAACCACGAGTATTCCAACAACCGATATACTACTTCTTTCAAATCTAAAGTGGTGGTAAGTGCCTCCATATCAAAACCACTCGGATCATATAAAACTGTGTCTAAGTACCCCTGCTGTTGCAAATGCAGGTTTAAGTTCTCCATGAAAATCCTCACACGCTCTTGACAGCTTTCTGCTTGCGGCGAAAGTAATCCTCCACAATAATCAGCAACCACATAAGCTGCGTCATTCCCTGACGGTACTAACATTGCCGCAAATAGATTGTGTAAAAAGTATTCTTTTTCCTTGATTTGAGCAACAGACGAGCCAGGTTTCGTGAGTGAAATAGCACCATAGTCTGCAACAACGATACTATCAAGGTCTGCTAAAGTTGACGCATACTCAATAACAAACAGCTTGGCTAAACTTGCAGGAATTTGTGGCTCGTTCTCGTTTTTTGAAACAAATATTTCATCATCAGAACAATCCACCAAAATCAGCGATTTTGCATTATAAGAGTCAGGAAAATCTTCTTTGTAGAGAAAACCATTTATTTTATTCTTTACCTCTCTGAAATTTTCCGGCTGCATTGCCCACGGCACAAACATTATACCTATGCCGATACAAACTACAAGCAAAAACAAAAATACTCCAAATCGTTTTTTCTTACGGCGTTTTCTCTGCATATATGTGCTCACCTCCCAACACCAAAACTCCTATGTGCCATTTTTAATCGGCATAATTTGCCTGAATACACTCTGTAAATCCAGACGGATCTCCCAACTTAGCTTTATCAATATTATCACGAAGATATTTGCGTGTGGCGTCATCACAGCGATCTGTTCCCATATAAGGCATATCAAAGGCTTTTTCGAGTTCAGCTAAGGCTTTTGCCGCCCTTTCCGAATCCGTATTGTAAGTATCAAGCCATTCCTGCATCCAAGAATATTCCCAAAGGTTAGATGCTCTTGTATCGCCATATCCTATCTGAAAAGACGCTCCCGTATCTTCGCCTTCCAAAGCATCAGGCGGCGTAAAGCCCTCCGGCCAATTCAAACTCTCAATGGTCGTTAGGTATTCTTCTTCAATGGTAGCAAAGTCCGTGAAACCTCTTGTGTTTGTGTCGGAGTCCGAAGAAGTGGAGCAGCCTGCCAGCATAATCACCAGCAAAGAAATCATAACACACAATAACAGTCTGTACGGTCTTTCGGATTTTGAGATTGTTCGTTTCATTTTGTTTCCTCCTTGAATTGAGTTTTATTATCTAAGAGCCAATGCAGGCTCTAATTTTGCTGCTTTCAATGCTGGTAATAATCCGCCCAATAATGCTGTAAGCACAGACACAGCAACTGCAACAACAGCAACGCTGATTGGATAACTCGGTGTTCCCACCGGGGAATCCACAGGGAGCAACGCTCCAATACAATGCACCAAAATCAGCGAAATCAAAATAGCTGCAAGGCAAACGAATATTGATAAAATCAACTGTGAGCCTAAAACCAATGCCACAATATTTGTTCGTGAAGCACCTATCGCTCTGCGGATCAGCAACTCATGTGTGCGCTGTTCCAATGAAGATAGTCCGATATTGATCTGCCCTAATACGGAAACAAACAGCAACAAAAGCGAAGTAACCAAAAGCCCTAATTGCAGTATGGACAATACCGAATCATAGGTATCTCCAATATCACTCCGCCCAGCACTTTCCCAGTAACCGCCAATGGTATCAGTCAAAATGTCGCCAAGGGCAGAATGTATCTGTTCGATTGTCAGTCCTGTTGTGGGATGCCAATACACATTTGCATTTTGTACTTGCCACATTGCTGGTGCGAAATTGAGGATCGCCGCAGAATCCGCATAGATAGTCGGAAAATCCCTGCCATCGTTTACTACTCCGACAATATTGAATGGGGTTAACGAAAGTGTGCTTTTTACATTTCCTGCAGCATAGGGCGAATCATTAAAATAGTTTTTAGCTTCTTTGTTTATGACCACTTCAAGCGAGCCGCCCTCACTCGAAGGCTCTAACCATCTACCGGATGTCATTGGAAGATTATAGACTTGACTATATGCCTCCGTGGTGCAAACTAAATCAAAAGCCATCAGGTTTTGGTAAACATCATTCGGCGGTATTGGCGTTAAATCTTTCATTGGTGCAAATCGAATATCTTCTCCCATAGAAAAAGTAACAGCGGCTACATCATCAATGGCTTCAAATCTCTGGAATAATTGTTCCATTTTATTTCTATCGTGAAAATCGGATTCCGTTATCACGAATGAGTAAGTAGGTGACCAGCCATATACCTGTGCGTTTACGGAAATCAAATACTCCCGTCCAAGCGTACCAACTAATACCGATCCAAGCATTGCGATAATGCCTACAAGCATTGAAACACTTGTCAGAATACTTCTAAGTGGAGACAGACGAAGGTCTTTAAGTATCATTTTTAGCACAAGTTATCCTCCCTCCATCCATTTCAAAAATCGTATCACAGGTATCTGCAATATCAGGATCGTGCGTAACCAACAGCAGCATAATTCCATTTTCTTTTACGACGCTGTGCAACAGTTCCATAATCTGCGTTCCCGTCTTTTTATCCAACGCTCCCGTAGGCTCATCACATAAAATGGCTTCCGGAGATACTGCAAGCGCCCTTGCGATTGCAACTCTTTGTTGTTCACCGCCGGACAAATTGATTGGGTAATCATTTTCCTTGCTTTCTAAGCCGACACTTTTTAGCAAGCCTGTAATTATCTCGTGACGCTGTTTGGCGGTAAACGACTTTTTGGCATAGAGTAGGGGTAATTCGATATTTTCCCATACCCGCAAGTGCTTAATCAGAGAGTAGTTCTGAAATACAAATCCGATATTATTGGCTCGCAGTATAGACAGATCACGGTCTTTCAAAGCAGAAATAGATATACCATCATAAAGGTACTCGCCCTCATATTCCCGATTTAACAAGCCAATAATGGATATAAGGCTTGTTTTGCCTGAGCCGGACTTTCCGACAATGGCATAACTGCGCCCTCGTTGCAATTCCATATTAGCGTTGGTTACTGTTGTCAGCATATCGCCATTATTCAATTTGACGCTTGCTTTCAAATCCTTTATTTTGATTAAAGTCTTTTCGGAAATTCCTTTCATTTTATCAAATCCCCCTCGGATCAAGGTTTGGCGGAGTAGCAGAAACTACATCGCCCTCCTCTAAGCCGGACAGTATTTCTATATTGGCTCCGTCTGTCACACCCAATGTCACTTTTGTTTCCACTCTTTCTCCATTCGGAGTAATTACAGTAACCAATCCCGTCCCTTGTCTACCCGCTATTACCGACAGCGGCAATATAAGGACATCATTTCTCGTTGTCGCCGTTATGACTACCGTTGCACTTTGCCCCGATTTCACATCGACTGTTTGACTGATCAAGCATTGCAGAATGCCCTCTTGCGGCACGATTCCCGTAAACGCATTTTCATCTGCGGCAGGCGACACCACGGCAATCATATCGGTTGGTCCTACACCATCATATACTTGAAATTTTGCTTTCAACTCTGCATACTCCGGTAAGGTACTCAAAAAATTATCTGCCTCTACATTGAGGGCAAATCCTGTATAATGCACTATCGCTACGGGATAATTACTCGGTACGCTTTCATTGGATGGGGCAATAGAGGTAATTGTACCATCCACCGGAGATTTCAATTCTTTGCCGTTCACAGTTCCAATAATTTGCCCGGCAGTGATTTTTTCTTCTAATTCTACCGCTGTATTAAATATGCCATTTTCGGGTGAGAAAATAATAAACGGTACTGCCGGAACAATAGTCGTTTGCGTTGAAACGGTTGGAGTAATTGTCCCTCGTACAACTGATACCGTTTTTTCTGCGGATGTTGCGCTATCTGTAAGATTGTTTTCGTCTGTCTGCCCAATTGCAGAGCAGGCAGATAGCGTAAATACAAGAAACAAAATAGAACATAGCAGCATTTGTTTTCTTAGCAACTTCATCATTCCTCCTTATGCTGTATCACAAAAAATACGAGCCTCTATCTTGATACTTTTATTGTACCAAAACAGAAGCCCGTATTTTCTTGATTGCTCGTAAGATATTCCTCTTTTTTTCTATGCAAATTCTTACAATTTTCCTACGCCAACGGCAAAGTAATTGAAAACTTGTTTTGATCCTCTTGGCTCTCTGCAACGATTGTACCATTGTGTAGTTCAACAATCTGCTTTGCAATCGCCAAACCTAATCCAGCTCCTCCACTGCTTGTACTTCTCGCTGCGTCAAGCCGATAAAACTGCTCGAAAATCCTGTTTAACTTTTCTTCCGGCAGAGTATCGCCGTGGTTACAAAAAATAATGCTGACCGTATCTTCCTGACATTGTGCGCTGATCGCGATATCCGTATTTTCAAAACTGTAGATAACCGCATTTCTCAAAAGGTTATCAAAAACACGCTGAATTTTGTCTGCGTCACATCGAAGCATTATATCATCATCAACACAAAGATTACATTGCAAATTCTTTGATTTGAGCATAGGCTTAAATTCATATACAAGTTGCTCCAGCAGGCGAGTTAAATTGATTTTCGTGTATTGTAATGTAATATCGTATATATTGAATCGTGTTATCTCGAAAAACTCGTTAATCAGATCCTCTAACCGTTCTGCCTTACCAAGAGTGATTGAAAGGTACTTTTCTCGAAGTTCCTTTGAGATTTGCGACTCATCACGCAGTAAAGTAAGATACCCGATTACAGAAGAAAGCGGTGTTTTCAAATCGTGTGCAAGATACATAATCAGGTCATTTTTTCGCTGCTCATTTTCTTTTGCAAGCCTTGCATTACTTTCAGCCTCTTGTTTTAACTGATTGATGTTAGCGGCGATTTCACTCAACTCCGGGGACATTTCAATGTAACTGACATTCTGATCGAACATTTTTCCTGTCGCAGCCTGTACCTCGTACACATAGGCGACTACTTTTTTCAAAAGTAGGTATGTCATGTATATAATACAGCCACCCCACACGATTACAGCCACTATATAAAGATATACTGTTCTGTAATACAAGTAATAATACAAAACATACTTGCGGAGAATTTCCTCTGCCATAATTCCTAAAAGAAAAGTACCGCCAAAAATAAGCACAGAGCAAATCGCACATTGAATTACATACCCTTTGAACAAGGTAGAGAGCAGATAGTTTTTTTCTTTTTTATTCAATTTCATACCCTACCCCCCAAACAGTTTTAATGAACTTCGGATTTTTTGAAGGTTCATTCAATTTTTCCCGAAGCCGCCCAATGTGCGCCATTACCGTATTGTTACTGTTGCGAAGATACTTTTCTTTCCACACGGCTTCAAATAATTCCTCCGAGGCGACAACTTTACCCTGATGTTCGCACAGATACCACAGAATAGAAAACTCCAACGGAGTCAAGGCTATTTCTTTGCCATACAAGTAGCACTTGTGGCTGACTCTGTTTATCAGTAGACCTCTGATGTCATACTCGTCTTTTTCTTCGGATTGGCTCAAATTAGGACTGTTATAGCTCTGATAACGCCTTAATTGCGTCTTTACTCTTGCCACAACCTCTAAAGGATTAAACGGTTTCGTTATATAATCATCCGCACCAATCGTAAGCCCCATAATCTTGTCGCTATCCTCAATTTTGGCGGTAAGCATAATAATAGGGAAGTAAAACTTTTCCCGAATTTTTTGGCAAAGTCGAAAACCATCAATATCCGGCAGCATAATATCAAGTATCGCTAAATCAATCTGCGACTGTTTGATACATTTCATCGCCTCTAACCCATTATAACATTTATATACTGAATAACCATCGTTACTCAAATACACTTCAAGCAGATCAACGATTTCTTTTTCGTCATCCACAATTAAAATCTTCTTGTTCATTGATCCTACACCTCATTTTCGGGTACGGCTTCCATTATGTCGCCAAAATCACACTCTAAGTATTCGCATATATTCAACAGCACGGGAAGGGTAACATTTTCATTTTTTCCGAGTTTCGCAAATGTACTTTTGCTTGCCCCGACCGCTTCTCGTAATTGACTCTTTTTCATTCCCTTGTCAATCAGAAGTTTCCAAAGTTTGTTGTACCGTACTTTCATTTCCGCACCTCCACCCAAATATAGTTTGTATTATAGCACTTTGAGAGTGAAATCGCAATTATTAAGTCTGTATTTTGAGACTTTTAGTTTTCAAACCGGCACAATATCTTTCTGATATGTAATCCAACCGGTGAAATGTAGAGCGAGAGTCCCGTTTGTAACCCAAGAGTCTCTCTTTGTAAATGAAAATCTCATTTTGTAAACGAGATTCCCGCTTTGTAAACGAAAATCCCGTTTTGTAAGCGAATTTCCCAGATTTTCATTTGTACATTGACATGTTATAATACGTTCAGCAATAAATTTGCACACGACAATAAGGAATCAATTCCCGTTCGAAATTTTTGTATTCGGAGAATCCATCCCTGTTTTGAAGTTATTCTGCTGTCATTGTTCTGGCGGCACTTTGCAAATTTATCTGTTACTTTTTGAGAAGTTTAGGCTTTAAGATGATGTTTTCGGCGGCAACCGGTTTACATCCAAGTTTCTTAAGTATATCTTCTCCGTAATAAAAGCTGAACGTTTCGTATGGGCTACGGTTGTTCAGCTTTTTCCTTTTATAGGAATTGATATGATCCATCATCAGAAAAATATCTTTCTGTGTAAGATCATCAAAGCTGCTTCCTTTTGGCAGAATGCGGCGAATCAATTCATGATTCACTTCGCAGGCTCCTTTTTGATAAGGTGCACTTGGATCGCAGTAAAATACATTCGTTCTGTTGCATGGAATCGCATCACGTTTTTCGATCGCTTTTGGATTTGAAAACTCACTTCCGTTGTCTGTGAGAATAACTGGGAATAAACGCGAAAAATCTTTGCTTCCAAGTACTTTATCCAGCAGATTTATAATCTGTATGACAGATGCTGAGGTATTTGAATCTCTCAAAAATGCAAGCATTAAACTGGTTTCAACGAAATGTATGGTAAGCAGACATTTGCCTCCCACACGTCCGATAACACTGTCCATCTGTATAACAGTAGACTCCGGATTACTTTCAAGAAACTTCTGGAAATCGCTATAGTTTCTACCAATACGACATCCTCTGTCTACCTTGAACTCAGGCTGTTTGTAACGAGGACGATATTTCACCTTACGAGGCAGGTCGATGTTCCGTATATCAAAAAGCTGGGCATCAACATAATTATACAATGTTTTTTCGCTGCACATGATTTCATCTACATGCTCTATATAAATCTGATGAAGTGACTGTCCATTTTTGACCAGCGGGCTTATGATTCCATTTATCCTTGCTATATCATCCTCATTGGATAAAATGCCCGTTCTGGATTCCGAAATAGACTGATATGCCATCTCATGAGCATCTGACGGATCATAAATGCGTTTTAACAAGGTGCATTTAGAAAGCTGGCTGCAGCCATTACATACATATGGCGGTTTTGTTTTAACAGAACAGATATCCTCTGCAAAATCCAGGCAGTGCAATGTACACTCGGAACATAGACTACATTTATACGCTGATTGATGCGTACAACTGTTTCCGCACAGCTTTTTGGCTTTGCATGTACTGCGATGTTTACATGGATTATAAGGATATCCCGGACGACCACTTTTCTTATCATAGGAATGCTTTTTTATTTCCTTTGCAATCGTGGTACGATCCTTGCCTAATTTATTTCCTATAACTCCAAAGGAGACATTCTCCTGAAGGAGTTGTGCAATAACTAATCGATCTTCATATGTTAAAAACTTTGACATGGTAGCTCCTTTCCAGCCGCCAGAAATCAAAGCATAGCAAAAAAGAGACCAACAATCCAGTCAGTCTCTTGAATTTGTAAAGGAAAATCCATACCCTTCCTTTGCACTCATTACTATTAACTTTTTAAATCAGTCTGAGATGTGGGTATGGAATCTCAGATTACAATTGACGTATGTAATCCAACCGCCTGCAAAATGCAGGCGGCTTGTGTATTTTAATAGGCAGGTGCGCCGTAGCCAAGAATCTCGTAATAACCGATAGAATACTCATTGACTCGGCAACTGTCGCCGGAGTTGCCCTCGACCGTATAAACCTTGCCGTTTTCGACCTTTTGAACAATACCCGTATGGTCGGATAATCCATCCTGACCACTTTCGTCTGCCCAATCGAAGAAAATAATCATTCCGGGGGCAGGCTCGGCGCTGCCATCCAGCCATTGTCCACGATCCTTAAACCATTGTACTCCGTTGACACAGCCTGCATATTTTGGGATAACTCCAGCGTCGATATAGCCGCACTCGTTGGCACACCAAGATACAAAGCAATGATGAAGCTAAGATTTTAGCAGAAACATATTACAGTATTGGAAATGATTTATATCAATCACTGCTCCCCAAACTCCAAACACAAACACCTTCTCAAGAGGACATCTGGCGTTTGTACCCTGCATTTGTTAATCTGTCATTTTCCTGTGAAATAATTCTAAAACTCTTTTATGAAAATGATCATGGAAATATTGTCAATGGCCATAAACTATATAAAGATCTCTTTAACAAATTATCCGATGATTCAAAAAAGATTATTTTGGACTTAACAATAAACGCTATGAAAGGTAACTCTGATTCAGATTACACTAATGAAATGTTTATTAGCGATTTAAAAAAAAGCGAAAACACTTTTGCTCATGAACGTTATTCATTTGAAATGATTCCTGGAAAATCACATAGTTTGCAATGTAGTTTTCTACTTACATTTTCACGTATGCTAAATATATTAGCAAAGTCCTTGAAATAAATGCTTTATTAATTACTGATTCCACAATTTTGTTATCATTCTGTTATCACAAACGGTTGTCAGGATACTCTCCCGGCAGCCGTTTTTCTATACTGTTCGTTATTATTTCCCACTCTTTCTAATATTTCCACTCAACAGAAAAACCCCGGAAACCTTACGGTTCCGGGGTATCTTACGTTTGGACACATGTACCTTACGGTACTCAATATATATAATTTAAGATGTTATGCTAAAATTATTCGATAACTGTAGCAACACGTCCTGATCCTACAGTACGTCCACCTTCACGGATAGCGAAAGTAAGACCCTGGCTCATAGCGATTGGGTGGATCAGTTCGATTGTCATCTCGATGTTATCTCCAGGCATGCACATCTCTGTTCCTTCTGGAAGGTTGATAACACCTGTAACGTCTGTTGTTCTGAAGTAGAACTGTGGACGATAGTTGTTGAAGAATGGTGTATGACGGCCACCCTCGTCTTTAGTCAGAACGTAAACCTGAGCTGTGAATTTTGTATGGCATGTGATTGTTCCTGGTTTAGCAAGAACCTGTCCACGCTCGATCTCGTTTCTCTGAACACCACGAAGAAGTGCACCGATGTTATCACCAGCCTGAGCCTCATCAAGAAGTTTACGGAACATCTCGATACCAGTTACAACAACTTTACGAGTCTCTTCTTTGATACCAACGATCTCAACCTCATCAGATACGTGAAGAACACCAGCCTCTACTCTACCAGTAGCAACTGTTCCACGTCCTGTGATGGAGAATACGTCCTCTACAGGCATAACGAATGGTTTATCTGTGTCACGCTGTGGGTCTGGAATGTAGCTATCTACTGCATCCATAAGCTCCATAATCTTATCGCCCCACTCGCTGCTCGGATCCTCAAGAGCTTTAAGAGCAGATCCTCTGATAACCGGGATGTCATCTCCTGGGAAGTCATACTCGGAAAGAAGCTCACGGATCTCCATCTCAACCAGCTCAAGAAGCTCGTCATCGTCAACCATATCACATTTGTTCATGAATACAACGATGTAAGGAACACCTACCTGACGGGAAAGAAGGATGTGCTCTTTTGTCTGAGCCATAACACCATCTGTAGCAGCAACAACAAGGATAGCACCATCCATCTGAGCTGCACCAGTGATCATATTCTTAACGTAGTCAGCATGGCCTGGGCAGTCAACGTGTGCATAGTGTCTATGCTCTGTCTCATACTCAACGTGTGCTGTAGAGATTGTGATACCACGCTCTCTTTCCTCTGGAGCTTTATCAATGTTAGCGAAATCTGTAGCTACGTTACCAGCAACTCTCTCAGAAAGTACTTTTGTGATAGCAGCTGTTAAAGTAGTTTTACCATGGTCAACGTGTCCGATGGTACCAATGTTACAATGCGGTTTTGTTCTCTCAAACTTAGCCTTTGCCATTTTAAAATGTCCTCCTTGATTAGTTGGCTCATTCTCTATTAAAATAGAGCGCCATATCGATTTTAAACTTGCTATCCTTGATTATATTGCAAACCAAGGATATTTGCAAGCTTTTTATTGTTTTATATGAAATCCTAATTCAGCCTGTAGTTAAATCAGTCTTTCTTTGCCAGAACTTTTTCCTGAACACTCTTTGGAACTGGCTCATATTTCTCAAAGAACATGGAGTAGTTACCACGTCCCTGAGTTCTGGAACGAAGATCTGTTGCATATCCGAACATTTCGGAAAGCGGAACAAATCCACGAATCATCTTACCGCCGCCGATATCATCCATACCTTCGATACGACCACGACGGGAGTTGATATCACCGATAACATCACCCATGTAATCCTCTGGTGTGGTTACCTCAACCTTCATGATAGGCTCAAGAAGGATTGGGGAAGCCTTCTGCATAGCATCCTTGAATGCAAGAGAACCTGCAATGTGGAATGCCATCTCAGAAGAATCGACTTCATGATAAGATCCATCGTATACATTTGCATGTACACCAACAACCGGATATCCTCCAAGGATACCAGCCTTCATAGCCTCTTCGATACCTTCTCCTACAGCCGGAATGTATTCCTTCGGAATAGCACCGCCGACAACAGTAGACTCGAACTTGTACAGTTCTTCGCCGTTGGCATCCATAGGCTCGAATTTAACTTTACAGTGACCATACTGTCCACGACCACCGGACTGTTTAGCATATTTACTGTCTACGTCAACAGCCTTGGTGATTGTCTCTTTGTAAGCAACCTGAGGAGCACCTACGTTAGCCTCTACGTGGAACTCACGAAGAAGACGGTCAACGATGATCTCAAGGTGAAGCTCACCCATACCAGCGATAATGGTCTGTCCTGTTTCCTGATCTGTATGTGCACGGAAGGTCGGATCCTCTTCTGCAAGTTTTGCAAGAGCCTCACCAAGTTTGCCCTGTCCTGCTTTTGTCTTAGGCTCGATAGCCAGCTCGATAACTGGTTCCGGGAACTCCATGGACTCAAGGATTACTGGATGCTGCTCATCACAGATTGTATCACCAGTTGTGGTGAATTTGAATCCGATAGCTGCAGCAATATCACCGGAGTAAACCTTATCAAGCTCCATACGCTTGTTAGCATGCATCTGAAGGATACGGCCAACACGCTCTTTTTTGCCCTTTGTAGAGTTATATACATAGGATCCGGAATTCATTGTTCCTGAATATACACGGAAATATGCAAGTTTTCCAACGAATGGGTCTGTCATGATCTTGAATGCCAGAGCGGAGAACGGCTCTTCATCAGAAGAATGTCTCACGGTCGGGTTTCCATCCATGTCAACACCATCAATTGGTGGAATATCTGTTGGAGCAGGCATGTACTCCAGGATAGCGTCCAGAAGTTTCTGAACACCTTTGTTTCTATATGCAGAACCGCAACATACCGGAACAGCTGTACACTCGCATGTACCTTTTCTCAGAGCTGCTTTCAGTCTGTCTGTGCTTGGCTCTTCGCCCTCAAGATATTCCATCATGAGATCGTCATCCAGCTCACAGATCTTCTCGATCAGTTCTGTATGATAAAGCTCAGCATCCTCTTTCATGTCTTCCGGGATATCGGTGATAGTAATATCATCGCCCTTCTCGTCATTGTAGATGTAAGCTTTCATTTCGAATAAGTCAATGATTCCCTTGAAGTCATCTTCTTTTCCGATTGGCAGCTGCAGGCAGATTGCATTTTTACCAAGACGAGTCTTGATCTGCTCTACTGCGCCGTAGAAGTTTGCACCAAGGATATCCATCTTATTGATGAATGCCATACGTGGTACATTGTAGGTATCAGCCTGACGCCAAACGTTCTCAGACTGTGGCTCAACACCACCCTTTGCACAGAATACGCCGACAGCGCCATCCAGTACACGAAGGGAACGCTCAACCTCAACAGTAAAGTCTACGTGACCTGGGGTATCAATGATGTTGATACGATGCTCCAAAGCACCAGGCTTCGGTTTGCAGTTCTCTTCCAGTGTCCAGTGACATGTTGTTGCAGCGGATGTGATTGTGATACCACGCTCCTGCTCCTGCTCCATCCAGTCCATGGTAGCAGTACCTTCATGAGTATCACCAATCTTGTAGTTGACACCTGTATAGTACAGAATTCGTTCTGTAAGAGTTGTCTTACCTGCATCGATATGAGCCATAATACCAATGTTTCTGGTTCTCTCGAGCGGGTATTCTCTACCTTCTTTTCCAGCCAATGGATTTTCCTCCTTGATTAGAAGCGATAGTGAGCAAATGCTTTATTTGCTTCAGCCATCTTATGCATGTCTTCTTTCCTCTTTACAGATGCTCCGGTGTTATTGGCTGCATCCATAAGCTCGTTAGCCAGTTTCTCTTCCATGGTCTTCTCGCCTCTCTTGCGGGAGAACATGGTGATCCAGCGAAGAGCCAGAGCCTGACGTCTGTCAGCTCTTACCTCGATCGGAACCTGATAAGTAGCTCCACCGATACGTCTTGCTTTAACTTCAAGCTGAGGCATTACGTTGTTCATTGCCTCTTCAAATACTTCAATTGCTGGCTTGCCAGATTTTTCTTCCATTCTGGCGAATGCTCCGTAAACAATTTTCTGTGCAACACCTTTCTTACCATCTAACATGATGTTATTGATAAGCTTTGTAACAACTTTATTGTTGTACATCGGGTCTGCCAGAACGTCTCTTTTCTGAGTATGTCCTTTACGTGGCACGTTACTTCCCTCCTTAATCATCCTGATTATCTCATCGGTACTCACGCAGTAAACTATTGCATGTTCGCACTGGTAATGGTCCTATATTTAACCCGCAACCGACAGGGTATATGGAATACCGTACAAATCTCTATAGTCTCCGCAGCAATACGGATGGATTATTTTTTAACTTTCGGTCTCTTAGCGCCGTATTTGGAACGGGCCTGTTTTCTGTTAGCAACACCTGCGGTATCAAGAGTACCTCTGATGATGTGGTATCTTGTACCAGGTAAGTCCTTAACCCTTCCTCCACGGATCAGAACAACGCTATGCTCCTGAAGGTTGTGACCTTCTCCTGGGATGTAGCTTGTTACTTCGATTCCGTTGGAAAGACGAACTCTGGCGATTTTTCTAAGAGCTGAGTTAGGCTTCTTAGGAGTAGCTGTTTTAACAGCTGTGCAAACGCCACGTTTCTGTGGTGCAGACTGCTCAACTGCTTTCTTTCTTAAAGAGTTATAAGTTCTCTGCAGAGCCGGAGCTGTAGATTTCTTAACAGCTGTCTGGCGTCCTTTTCTTACTAACTGGTTGAATGTTGGCATTCCATTTCACCTCCCGATTTATTTCTCCATAGATTGTTCTATGGGGTTTCCTTGCGGTTGCTATTATCTTAGTAAGCGCGGAAAAAAATGCCTTATTTCGCACGCTTTTTGATTATATCCTGTCTGCATATCTCTGTCAAGGTGTTTTTCATCAATTTTTCCTTATTTTTTCAAGGTTTTTACAATTTATCACGGTGAATTATAAATAGGTTTCTTCTTATTATAATGTATTTTTTACTGCTGTTCTGGAGCGTGTAAAAAAATCATTCCCGTGATCTGCATCACAATTTGTGGGAGATTTCGCTCGGATGAGGGCGCCTTAGCGGGCTACGGTAACCGAATTCGGGTAAAATATACCGCAAATTGTGACGCACATCTTGCAGAAAGCCTTTTTCAAACACGCTCTAGGAAAACTTAACTTTACATTGCATTCACAGCTTCACATTATTATAATAAGAAACAAGAACTTTTCAGCACCTCTACAGTACCTGCTTTTCGAAATACAATCTGCTGAATAGTCGAAAAAAGAATTAACATGAACAGGAGTATACATATGTGTTTCAAAAAAGCAGTGGCTAAATCCAGTGGATTCTCCCGGATTTTTGCATTTGGCCTCATGATTTTTTCCGGAGCAGGACTTATAAATCTGTGCACTGTCTGTGCTGAGACCACTGACGAGCTTCAGGGACCGCCTGTAGCCCAGTCACATATAATCGGTATTGATCCCGGTCATCAGAGTCCAAATGTGGATATGAGTGACCTTGAACCTCTTGGTCCAGGTTCCACAGAAATGAAAGCCAAAGCCTCAACAGGAACCCAGGGAACTTTTTCAGGTCTGCCTGAATATCAGCTGAATCTGGATGTTTCTTTGAAGCTGCAGCAGATTCTGGAAGACCGTGGCTATCAGACTGTTCTTACCAGAACGGATAATGATACTGCCATCAGCAATAAAGAGCGAGCTGAATATGTTGCCGGACAGGGGGCCGAGGTTTACGTGCGTATCCATGCCAATGGTGCTGAATCGTCCTCTGCTGCCGGTGCACTTACCATTTCCCCCTCCTCTTCCAATCCTTATGTATCCCAGCTCTATGATGATTCCAACAGCCTTTCCCAGTGCATTCTGGATGCCTATTGTGACGCAACCGGATTTGAAAACCGCGGCGTAACATATGCCGACAATATGGTTGGAATCAACTGGAGCACCATTCCGGTAACTATTGTGGAAATGGGATTTATGACCAATGAATCTGATGATCTGAAAATGAGCAATCCGGATTTTCAGAACACAATGGCATCTGGAATCGCTGATGGGATTGATGCATATTTTGCGGAAAAATAAATCTGGATTTATTGCCATAAAATAATGTCTCTTCCAGATATTTCATTGATTCGAAAGGAGAACTTATGAAAAATAATAGAAAGAAACAAACCTCTTCTTATCTGCTGATTTTTCTTGGCATTGTCGCTGCTTTACTAATTCTTATCATTCTTTACCTTACTTTCTTCAAAAGGGACAGCCAGAGAAGTATTAATCTGGCAAAAAACGGTTCAGCAACAGCCCAGACTGAAGATTTCACTGACGGTGAAGCTTCCGGATTTACCTCTGGTGATGAAACTTCTGAAGACGCCGACCAAAGCGGCTTTGTTTCTGATGATGGAAATTCCGACAGCGAAGCTTCTACTGATGATTCTTCTGTCCAGGGACCTTCCCAGAGAGAAAATGCAGGTTCTGTACAGTCTTCTCCAACTCCGGAGGAAGTAACTGTTCCTTATCAGACTCCTGCTGCCAATACAGAACCAGTAGGTCCTTCCCAGTCATCCGGTTCCAACTCCGCTCAGACAACAGATGGCACTTCCCAGGGAAAAAAAGATTCTACCATGGCTGCTATTACCCCCGAACTTTCTGACGATGATGGCACCATCTCTCCCTCCCACGGAAGTTCTGCTTTTGACAACAAATCCGATGAAAAGATGGATACTCTGGTCTCTCAGGTTCAATCCCAGCTTCCTGTTTCAAACGGTTCCTGGAGTGTTTATATCTGTGACCTTGCAGACGGCTCAGAGGCTACGATCAATGATTCCCCTATGCAGGCAGCCAGCCTGATCAAGCTTTTCATTATGGGTGCAGTATATGAGAATTATGATTCTTTGTCCCAGCAGTATGGTTCTGCCACCCTGGATTCTTATCTGACACCAATGATCACAGTCAGCGACAATGACGCGGCAAACAGTCTGGTTTCCTGCCTGGGAGGTGGCGACAGCACTGCAGGTATGCAGAAGGTAAATAGTTTCTGTCAGTCTCACGGCTACACCAATACTTCCATGGGACGACTGCTTCTTGCCAGCAACGAATTCGGAGATAATTATACTTCTGCCTATGACTGTGGAAAATTCCTGAAAGAGATTTACCAGATCTGCTCTGGTACTACTCAGACACCCAGCCTTTTACATGCAGAAGAAATGTATTCCCTTCTAAAACAGCAGCAACGTACTAACAAGATTCCAGCAGCCCTGCCAGAGGGTGTCAGCGTTGCCAACAAAACCGGTGAGCTTTCCGATGTAGAAAATGATGCCGGAATCCTGTACAACGCACAGGGTGGAAACGATCTGGTCATCGTCTTCCTTTCCCAGAACCTCTCCAGCCCGGGAGAAGCCCAGAATACAATTGCACAGCTTAGCCGCAGTATTTATCTCTACTATAATGATTAACCTTAATTGCTATTAAAAATGCGCAGTGCCTCCAAACAACACTGCGCATTTCTATATTAAGAAATTACCTACTCCTCTTCCCCATTCTCTTCATATGACATTTCCCATATCTCTGAAAAAACAGCCAGCGGACAATCCGTCAAAAGACACATCAGCAGGAAACATTCGTATGGGTTCACAATATAAATCTCGCTCATTCCACACTTCTTCAGAATTCTCTGCGCTTCCTCTATGAAATGATGGTATCTGTCATAGGGATCATCATCCTCCATCTCCTGAGACACAATAAAGAACTCCAGCGTAAGAAGATCAAACCGCTCTACCGGGAACTTGTGATTCAGAATATTGGTAATTCTCTGTCTGCTGAACCTCTTCTGGCTGAAATGTTTCGCCAGGATAGAGGCTGACATTTTTTTCAGATTTCCCATCTTATTGATAGGAATACCATTGCAGATTACCTTCTCCAAGTCAGAAGGAGTAATATTCTCCGGTTTCCAGACCTTATCCCGGCCTTTCTCCTCCTCATCCTTCTGATACATGGCTGCAATGATCTGCTTCGCATGTTCCAGAAGGCGCAGGAACTCCTGAAATGCCTGGCTCTTCTCATTCATTGGATCATCCCAGCCAGCTTTCAGGCATGCCAGATATTTCAGCAATTTTTCCTCTGTATCTATGGTAAAATCGCCGCTGATTACTTCCGCCACTTTGCCTTTATCTGCTGCAGGTTCCATGGATTTGTAATTCTCTTTATATTCCTCTGCCTTGCTGTAAGGAAGCTGCTTACTATAACAATACCAGTAGATCACTTCCTCTGGATTATGGAAATCAAAATCCTGCTCCTTCAGCACCCTTGTCAGAAAGTCTGAAACATCCTCCGCGCTCATGCGAAGCCCGAAGCCCAGCAAAAATACAGTTTCGCGCTTTACTGAGGCCTGGGTAAGCCAATTGTTCACCAACGCAGGAAGCTTAGTTGAAGTAGGATTCATAGACTTGGGTGTGTAGGTTTCCCGGAAAGAATCAACTGCAATATCTCTGTATACCTCCTGGGGCACTTCTCCAAACGGTTCCTCAATCCCGGCTCTTTCATAGATATATCTCTTCAAATGATCTCCGAACGAAACCAGCTCCATCTCTTTATATAAATAATGAAAAATAACGTCCGCATCTTCATCCTCAAATCCATCCAGACTGACTACCTGACGAAATCTCTGGGCAGCCCTTCTGGTAAATTCAAAATCCTTTACGGAATCAAATGCCACTGTCTGTTCAAAATCAAGATCCTGCATACGATTTTTCATCATAAATCACCTTCATTTTCCTATAATCAACTACTTAAATTGTGAAAAAATTTGCCCTCTGATTTATCCCTTCTTCTGCAAAAACCAGGTTTTGAACGGCCGATTATCTGCCCTTACCTCGCAGAGAATGATCGTAGTATTATCTCTGGCCCCTTTATCCAGTACCCTTGTTAAAAGAGTATGGGCAATATCACGAACTGAGTCTTCCTGCTTCATAATTTCTTCAATCTCGCGGTCAGATAACATATCTGTTACCCCGTCTGAGCAAAGCAGATAACGGTCCCTGTCCTGATAAGGAATTGCCGCAATGGCAGGTTCCAGCTTCATCTCGGTCTCCTCCACTCCCAGAAACTGAGTCAGGGGTGCTTTCCCAAATCTGCAGCTTTTCAGCACATGATCTCTGGAAATCTGGGAAAACTCCCCCTTGGAAAACCGATAAATCCTGCTGTCTCCCAGATTACAGATATACGCTTCTTTTTTCCCAAAAGCAATCATCGCCATAGTAGTACCCATGGCACTGATCCGTTGTTCCCGACCGTAATCGCATACAGCCTGATTCATATCCCTACAGGCTTCCGTAAGAAAAAGCTCTGGTGCTTTACGAAGCATCCCCTTATTTTCCCTATAAAAATGCTCCAGGCTGTCAGAAGCAAGCCAGGCAGCCATTTCCCCCTGGCTCTCCCCTCCCATGCCGTCAAAAACAGCCATTACCGGAAGGCTCTCCCGAAGTCTGAGACCAGTACGGATTTCTTCTGTTCCATGATTACTCACTGGAAGGTGCTCTCCACAGCACCAGAAATTGTCCTCGTTATTTGGTCGCACTTTCCCTGCATGGCAGGTATATGCATAATCAATATGATATGTCATTCTATTCCTCTTCGCCTGTCTGTCGATGTTCCAAAGAATCACAGCCACTTCTTATATGACCGGTATCATCATTCATCTAACTGCTCCAGCGCATTTTTCCAGTATTTCTCGCCACGCTTGGTGTACTCAGTACTGTCATTCTCCTTATCGTGGACAGTTCCGTCTGTATCGATCCAGCGGATCAGTTTGCCACGCTTGTCATAGTAATATAATTCCTTCTTATTACCGGTCCATACATATGCAAAAAACAGACGTTCATCCCAATAATAATACTCCTCATAAACTCCATCTTCGGATGTCTCCGGATAAATCAGCGCTTTCACCAGTTTCCCGTTGCTGTCATAGTAGCGAAGCCGGTCGCCTTCCTTGCCAACTTCCTCGCAGTCCGGAAGTTCGCTTACAATTGTATTCGCCTGCTCCTTAATTGTCTGAATTGAAGTAGAAAATTCATCAATTTGAGCAGTACTGTTATCATTAGCTTCCAGAACTTCCATAACGTTCTCCGTATTTTGAGCCTTGCGATTCTCATCATGGATTAATTTCATATAAACACCAATAATAATGCATGCCGCAAGCGCCACTACAATAAGGGAAACTGTCCATGGTGAAATCTGTCTTTCCTGGTTCCACCCGCTTCTCTGCTGCTTCCTTCGCTTAGTGGAAGAGGCATTTACTGACTGTTTCTCATAATTTTTCACTGCATTTTTCGCAGGCTTTCTGAGCTGTGCCTCTTCTTCCCGGACAGCTTTCTCAATCTGAGGGTCTTCTGCCACATGGGTCCGCTCCATACGGTCTTCCGGCTCCTGAGGGGCATATCTTCTCTGATCCCGCTCAAGTTCTGCTGAATTTGTCAGCTCCCACTGGGACTTCTCCCACTCTTTCTCTGCATTCACCGGTGCCAGACGAAGCTTCTCCAAATCCCGCAGCATATCTTCTGGTTTCCTGTAACGTTTCCCCGGCTCATATGCACATGCTTTTAGTATAATGTGGGAAAAAGCAGCACTGGCATTAACTGGTGCCGGCATTTTCTCCCCTGCCATTCTCCGTGCAAGGGCAGTCTCTTTATCTCTGTATGTAATCAACTGCTTATCCAGCGAAAGAAAAGGCAGCCTGTTCTGATTCATCAATTTATATAATACAATTCCAAGGGAATAGATATCAATACTGCTGTCGTACTTCTCACCCTTGTAAATCTCCGGTGCCATGTAGGAATAGGTACCTTTCTTGGACATATTGCTCATGGTATGTGCCTGTTCCCTGGCAATTCCAAAGTCACCCAGCTTAAAATCACCGAATCTGGACACAAAAATATTCTCCGGTTTCACATCACGGTGAATAATATTCAATTTCCTGCAATAAATCAATGCCATAGCCAGGTCACAGCCAAGTTTGATCACTTCCTTCTCAGTAAGCTCCTTGCCTGTGCAGTAATCCATAAAGCTGGTAAGATATTCCATTCTTATGGAAATGTCCCAGCCGATCTCATCCAAATATTCCACCACTTTGAAATCTTCAAATGAAACCACATGGGAATTTCCGCAAAAATGCTCCATAGTATATATTTCCTGAATGCAGTCTTCTACCAGATTTCGAAAATATTCCCTGGTAGACTGCTCATTATTCATCTCTGAGCGTACGCTGTCAAGTTCTCCCTTACTTGCCGGTATGGATATAATCTTGATTGCGGAGTAAAAAGAACGGCCTCGTTCTGTCCGCTTCGCTTTATACACTTTCCCAAAGGATCCTTCGCCTATTTTCTCTATAAGTTCCCATTCTGGCCAGACGGAAACCGGAACATCTTTATCCATGTATGTTCTCCCTCCTCGAACGGGTAATGACTTTTTAAATGGACTGGCAAGTCTTCCCCGTCACGATACACAGAAATCATGGTTTACGTGATTTCGCACCGCTATTCTCGGGTTTTCTGTGAACTACTTTTCCCCCAGAACACCTCGCGGAATACTGCCTTCTGAATAGTTACATAAAACATTATACAGGAATCTTACCACAAATGATAGACCAGGTTGTATTTTCCTCTATCCATATTTTTCCTTACCCTCGCCTACGGCGGATTGTCTCAAGCAGCATTTCCCTTGCTGCTGCAGTGTGTTCCTGCCGGGCTGCACTTTTTTGTGTAACTGTAAGTTCCATAGAATTCTCTGTTACACAAAAATCCCCCAAAGCAACATTTCTGTCACCCTGGGGGATTTCATATTTTATCGTTTATTCTTCACTGTCTTCAGAAGAATCCTCATCCTCAAATGTATCCTCATCCTCATCCACTGCAAGATCTGCCTCATCAGCAGTCTCCAGCTCTTCTGAGTCTTCCGCTACATCCAGCACATCCTGATCCTCGTCGTCCATTTCATCAAATTCGATTTCTTCTGGCTCTTCCGGCATTCCTGTATCAAGCTCTACATCGCTGTAGCACTTCATACCTGTACCAGCTGGAATCAGTTTACCGATGATTACATTCTCTTTCAGACCGATCAGATGGTCAACCTTACCTTTGATGGCAGCTTCGGTCAGAACCTTGGTAGTCTCCTGGAAAGAAGCAGCTGATAAGAAGGAATCAGTTGCCAGAGATGCCTTGGTAATACCAAGCATTCCCTGTTTTCCAATTGCAGGACGTAATCCCTCAGCTTCCAGTTTCTCATTTACTTCCTCATACTCGAGGAAGTCAACAAGTGTACCTGGCAGGAACTCAGAATCTCCGTTATCCTCGATACGGATTTTCTTCAGCATCTGATGAACGATAACCTCGATATGTTTATCGTTGATCTCAACACCCTGAAGACGGTATACACGCTGAACCTCACGGATCATGTAATCCTGAACTGCACGAACACCCTTGATTCGAAGGATATCATGCGGGTTTACACTACCTTCTGTAAGCTCATCACCAGCCTCCATAACCTGTCCGTCCATAATCTTGATACGGGAACCGTATGGAATCAGGTAAGTCTTGGAATCACCAGTCTCCGGATCTGTTACGATGATCTCTCTCTTCTTCTTGGTGTCATTGATTGTAGCAACACCCTTGATTTCAGTGATAACAGCAAGTCCTTTCGGCTTTCTTGCCTCAAAAAGCTCCTCGACACGAGGAAGACCCTGTGTGATATCTCCACCGGCAACACCACCTGTATGGAAAGTACGCATGGTCAGCTGTGTACCTGGCTCACCGATAGACTGTGCAGCGATGATACCGATGGACTCACCAACCTGTACCGGCTCACCGGTAGCCATGTTTGCGCCATAGCACTTCGCACACACACCAACCTTACACTTACAGCTCAGGATGGTACGGATCTTAACCTGCTCAACAGCACCTCCGGTAATGTTGTCTACACCCTCTTTCATGATACGTGCAGCACGCTTCGGAGTGATCATGTGGTTTGCTTTTACAAGGACTTCGCCCTCTTTATTCTTAATGGTCTCGCAGGAGAAACGACCTGTGATACGATCCTGAAGGCTCTCGATCTCCTCCTTGCCATCCATGAAACCTTTTACATACATACCGGAAATCTCTGCTCTGTTCTCACAGCAGTCCATCTCACGTACGATCAGATCCTGAGATACGTCAACAAGACGTCTTGTCAAGTAACCGGAATCGGCTGTACGAAGAGCGGTATCGGAAAGTCCTTTACGAGCTCCATGAGCGGACATGAAATATTCCAGTACGTCCAGACCCTCACGGAAGTTTGACTTGATAGGAAGCTCGATTGTATGTCCGGTTGTATCGGCCATCAATCCACGCATACCTGCAAGCTGTTTGATCTGTTTATCAGATCCACGGGCACCAGAGTCAGCCATCATGAAGATGTTGTTGTACTTATCAAGTCCGGAAAGAAGTGCATGAGTAAGCTCATCGTCAGTCTTCTTCCAGGTATCCACAACCTCTTTATAACGCTCTTCCTCAGTAATAAGACCACGTTTATAGTTCTTTGTGATCTTATCTACAGTATCCTGTGCAGCCTTGATCATCTCAGGCTTCTGCGGCGGCACGGTCATATCAGAAATAGATACAGTCATGGCAGCTCTTGTAGAATACTTGTAACCCATAGCTTTGATAGAGTCCAGAACCTCAGCAGTCTTGGTTGCTCCGTGAGTATTAATAACTTTTTCAAGGATCTGTTTCAGCTGTTTCTTACCAACCAGGAAGTCAACCTCAAGAAGAAGCTCATTTCCTGGAATGCTTCTGTCAACAAATCCAAGATCCTGTGGCAGGATCTCATTGAACAGGAAACGTCCCAGTGTAGACTGCACGTTGCCTGTGAAAGTGCTTCCATCCGGCATTACCTTGCTACAGCGGACAAGAATCTTGGACTGCAGAGTAATTACCTGATTCTCATATGCCAGAATTGCCTCATTTACGCTCTTGAAGAACTTTCCTTCTCCCTTATTTCCAGGTCTTTCCTGTGTCAGATAGTAAATACCAAGGACCATATCCTGTGAAGGAACGGCTACCGGTCCACCATCAGAAGGTTTCAGAAGGTTGTTCGGAGACAGAAGCAGGAAACGGCACTCTGCCTGTGCTTCCTGGGACAGTGGAAGATGGACAGCCATCTGGTCACCATCGAAGTCAGCGTTGAAAGCGGTACAAACAAGCGGATGAAGCTTAATAGCCTTACCTTCTACAAGGATCGGCTCAAACGCCTGGATACCCAGACGATGCAGTGTAGGTGCACGGTTCAGCATAACCGGATGTTCTTTGATAACATCTTCCAGAACGTCCCATACAGCTGGCTCAAGCTTCTCTACCATCTTCTTGGCATTCTTAATATTGTGAGAGGTACCGTTTGCTACCAGTTCTTTCATAACGAAAGGCTTAAACAGCTCGATTGCCATCTCTTTTGGCAGACCGCACTGATAAATCTTCAGCTCTGGTCCAACAACAATAACGGAACGTCCGGAGTAGTCAACACGCTTACCAAGAAGGTTCTGACGGAAACGTCCGGATTTACCTTTCAGCATATCAGAAAGGGATTTCAGGGCTCTGTTTCCAGGACCTGTAACCGGACGTCCACGACGACCATTGTCGATCAGGGCATCAACTGCTTCCTGAAGCATACGTTTCTCATTGCGGACAATGATATCCGGAGCACCAAGCTCCAGCAGTCTTTTCAGACGATTATTACGATTAATGATTCTTCTGTACAAATCATTCAGGTCAGATGTCGCAAAACGTCCACCATCCAGCTGTACCATAGGACGAAGATCTGGCGGGATTACAGGAACAACATCAAGAATCATCCACTCAGGACGGTTTCCTGACTCGCGGAAGGATTCAACAACCTCAAGACGTTTGATGATCCTTGCACGCTTCTGGCCTGTTGCCTTAACCAGCTCTGCCTTTAATTCAGCGGAATCCTTCTCAAGATCGATAGCCATAAGGAGCTCTTTGATAGCCTCAGCACCCATGCCTACGCGGAAGTTATTTCCGTAAGACTCACGGGCATCCTGATATTCTCTCTCTGTAAGGATCTGCTTGTACTGAAGTCCGGAATCTGCCGGATCCAGTACAATATAATTTGCAAAGTAAAGAACTTTCTCCAGTGTTCTTGGAGTCAGATCCAGGATAAGTCCCATACGGGACGGAATACCCTTGAAATACCAGATATGGGAAACAGGAGCAGCAAGCTCAATGTGACCCATACGCTCTCTACGAACGGAAGCCTTGGTAACCTCAACGCCGCATCGGTCGCAGACAACACCTTTATAACGGATTTTCTTATATTTACCGCAGTGGCACTCCCAGTCCTTGCTTGGTCCGAAAATTCTTTCACAGAAAAGTCCGTCTTTCTCCGGTTTCAAGGTACGGTAGTTGATGGTTTCCGGTTTTGTAACCTCACCTCTTGACCACTCTCTGATCTTTTCCGGGGACGCCAGTCCGATTTTAATGGCATCAAAAGTCATTGGCTGATATGTTTCATTGGTATTGGTTGATTCTGCCATGTATTCTTTTCCCCTTTCTACTCTTCGATATCATCGTAGGAATCGTCGATTTCGGATTCATAATCCTCTTCTTCGTCCTCGTCCACATCAACAAGTTCCTCTCCGTCAAACTCCTGCTTGGTATAGCCATGTTTGCTGAAGGATTCCTCTCCTCTGTGGCCGCGGGAATCTCCCTCGATAACTGCACGAAGATCGGTTTCGCCGTAATCTACATTCTCCATGATCTGAACTTCTGTCTGATCATCTTTGAGCACACGTACATCCAATGCCAGGGACTGGAGCTCTTTAAGAAGAACCTTAAAGGATTCCGGAATACCAGGCTCAGGGATGTTATCACCCTTGATGATTGCTTCATAAGTCTTCACACGACCGACTACATCATCGGATTTAACTGTCAGGATTTCCTGGAGTGTATAGGATGCACCGTATGCCTCCAGAGCCCAAACCTCCATCTCTCCGAAACGCTGTCCACCGAACTGAGCTTTACCACCCAGTGGCTGCTGTGTAACCAGAGAGTAAGGACCTGTGGAACGGGCATGGATCTTATCATCAACCAGATGATGCAGTTTCAGGTAATGCATGTGTCCGATTGTGGTCGGACCGTCGAAGAACTCTCCGGTACGTCCGTCACGAAGCTGTACTTTACCATCTCTGGAAATCGGAACACCTTTCCACAATGCTCTGTGGGCTTTGTTCTCATCCAGATACTGCATTACATCAGGTGCCAGAATGTCTTTGTATTTCTCACGGAACTCTTCAAAATCTTCTGTATTTACATAGTCATTTGCAAGTTCCAGTGTATCCTGGATATCATTCTCGTTTGCGCCATCGAATACCGGTGTGGAAATATTAAAGCCAAGTGCTTTGGCAGCAAGACTTAAATGAATTTCCAGGACCTGTCCAATGTTCATACGTGAAGGTACACCCAGTGGGTTCAGCACGATATCCAGTGGACGTCCGTTCGGAAGGAATGGCATATCCTCAACCGGAAGTACACGGGAAACGACACCCTTGTTACCATGACGACCAGCCATCTTATCACCAACGGAGATTTTTCTCTTCTGTGCGATATAGATACGTACAGACTGATTAACTCCTGGAGACAGCTCATCACCATTTTCTCTTGTGAATACCTTGGCGTCTACAACGATACCATACTCACCGTGCGGTACCTTAAGGGAAGTATCACGAACCTCGCGTGCTTTCTCACCGAAGATTGCACGAAGAAGTCTCTCCTCTGCTGTAAGCTCAGTCTCTCCCTTAGGAGTAACCTTACCAACAAGGATATCACCAGCACGAACCTCTGCACCGATACGAATGATTCCGCGCTCATCAAGATCCTTGAGTGCATCATCACCTACGCCTGGAACATCACGAGTGATTTCTTCCGGTCCAAGCTTTGTATCACGGGATTCTGCTTCATATTCTTCAATGTGAACAGATGTATAAACATCGTTCTGTACAAGTTTCTCACTTAACAGTACGGCATCCTCGTAGTTATAACCTTCCCAGGTCATAAATCCGATCAGAGGGTTCTTGCCAAGAGCAAGCTCTCCCTGAGAAGTAGACGGACCATCGGCAATAACATCACCTGCTTCAACGTGCTCGCCCTGGTTAACGATCGGACGCTGATTGTAGCAGTTGCTCTGGTTACTGCGCATGAATTTGGTAAGATGATAATCATCTTTTGTTCCATCATCATTCTTGATGCTGATATCGGTAGATGTGGAGCGAAGTACAGTACCAGACTTTCTTGCAACCACACAAACACCGGAGTCAACAGCTGTCTTTGCTTCCATTCCTGTACCAACAACTGGTGCTTCTGTAGTAAGAAGCGGAACGGCCTGACGCTGCATGTTTGATCCCATCAGCGCACGGTTCGCATCATCGTTCTGAAGGAATGGGATCAGGGCTGTAGCTACAGAGAATACCATCTTAGGAGATACGTCCATGTAATCAAACATCTGACGCTCATACTCCTGAGTCTCTTCACGATAACGACCGGAAACGTTCTTACGAACGAAATGTCCTTCTGCGTCAAGTGCCTCATTCGCCTGTGCTACATGGTAGTTATCCTCTTCATCAGCGGTCATGTAAACAACTTCGTCAGTTACACGCGGATTCATAGGATCCGTTTTATCAATCTTACGGTAAGGTGCCTCAACAAATCCGTACTGATTCAGCTTTGCATAAGATGCAAGGGAGTTGATCAGACCGATGTTCGGACCCTCAGGAGTCTCGATCGGGCACATTCTTCCGTAATGGGAATAGTGAACGTCTCGAACCTCGAATCCGGCTCTGTCTCGTGACAAACCGCCAGGTCCAAGTGCGGAAAGACGTCTCTTATGGGTCAGCTCACCAAGAGGGTTGTTCTGATCCATGAACTGTGACAGCTGGGAAGATCCGAAGAACTCTTTTACAGCAGCTGTTACAGGTTTGATATTGATCAAGGACTGCGGGGAAATGCTCTCCACATCCTGTGTTGTCATTCTCTCACGAACCACACGCTCAAGTCTGGAAAGACCGATACGGTACTGATTCTGAAGCAGTTCACCAACCGCACGGATACGACGGTTTCCTAAGTGGTCGATATCGTCGTCATTTCCAATGCCGTATTCCAGATGCATATTGTAATTAATAGAAGCAAAAATATCTTCTCTTGTAATATGTTTCGGAATCAGGTCATGGATATCTCTGCGGATAGCAGCAATTCTATCCTCAAGTGTGTCATTTTCTTCCAGAATTTTTTCGAGTACAGGGTAATATACTAACTCTGTAACCCCAAGCTCTTCCAGGTTCTCAATTTCTGGCAGATAGTGATGCATGTCTACCATTAAGTTAGAAAGGACTTTAATTCTGCGGTCTTCTTCACCCTGGATCCATACAAATGGAACTGCAGCGTTCTGAATGGCATCAGCCAGTTCTCTGGTTACGATAGTACCAGCCTCTGCAAGAATTTCTCCTGTAGAGCCCTCAACCACATCGTCAGCCAGCTTATGACCAACAATTCGTTTATTGAAATGAAGTTTCTTATTAAATTTATAACGTCCGACCTTGGCAAGATCATATCTTCTCGGATCAAAGAACATCGCATTGATCAGGCTCTCTGCGCTCTCAACTGCAAGCGGCTCGCCTGGACGGATTTTCTTATACAGTTCAAGAAGACCTTCTTCATAATTTGTAGAAGTATCCTTTGTGAAACTTGCAAGGATCTTCGGCTCTTCGCCAAACAGATCAATGATCTCTGCATTGGAACCAACACCAAGTGCACGGATCAGTACAGTGATCGGAACCTTACGGGTTCTGTCCACACGCACATAGAATACATCGTTGGAGTCAGTCTCATATTCCAGCCATGCTCCTCTGTTAGGAATTACTGTACAGGAAAACAATCTCTTACCGATTTTATCGTGTGCAATGGCATAATAGATTCCAGGGGAACGTACTAACTGGCTGACAATAACACGCTCAGCACCGTTAATGACGAAAGTTCCTGTCGCGGTCATAATCGGCAGGTCTCCCATGAAAATCTCGTGTTCGTTGATCTCATCTGTTTCCTTGTTAATCAGTCTCACTCGAACCTTCAAAGGTGCGGCATAAGTTACGTCACGTTCTTTACACTGCTCGATGGTGTATTTAGCCTCTTTTTCATCAAATGTGAAGCCGATGAATTCAAGACTGAGCTTTCCGCCGTAGTCTGCGATTGGAGAAATATCGTCGAATACTTCATTCAATCCTTCGTCGAGAAACCACTGGTAAGAATCCTTCTGGACCTCGATCAAGTTCGGCATTTCCAGGACTTCTTTTTGTCTCTGGTAGCTCATTCGCATGCTTTTTCCAGTTTTTACAGAACGAATTCTGTTTTTTTCCATTGACGTTTCACCCCTGTTTTATTTTATTTATTACAACATCAGCCCGCTCTGCTGCATAAGCATAGTAGGCATATCTTGCCATAATATAGCATTCTTCACTATAGCACAACAAAAAAAGCCTGTCAAGCACTTTTCTGTTGTTTTTTCATTTGTTTTTTTATTTGTAATTGCTGAATAGTTATAATTTATTTTACTTTTCTCTTACTATAAGAAAGGTTTCCATATTTATCCGATAATACAAAGAGAAGCTTCGTTCCTTTTTTCTGTTTTTTGATAGAAATATTATATTTCTTTTTGGAATTGATGCTTCCTCTGCCGATTTTTTTATTCTTGTTTCTGCTTACTGCATAAATTGTAAGCTTCTTTCCACCCGCCGCTTTGCCTGTGATCTTCACTGACTTTCTGGTGATCTTAGACGCAGTAGGCATTTTCACGGAAATGATTCCAGTGCTGTTTTCCGCATAAATTGCATAAGTACTGCCATTATTCTCCAGACGGTTCTTTTTGTTTCCGGAAATCTTTGACCTGCTTACATATAAACCGCATTTTCTGCTGCCAGTAACCACATTTCCATAAAGTTTTCCAGTCTGACTTGCGATCACTTGTATCCCTCTGCCATTCACATTCGTAACTCTGTTAGATTTTATAACAGCATTTCCAATATTTTCCACATATATTCCGTCCAGCATACAGCCTTTCACCTGATTAGCTGTGATCTGACAGTCCTCGCTACTCCAGAGAACAATTCCATTCTTTTTTCCGGAAGATATACGGTTCCGGCTTACTTCACACCCGTCAGAGCCATTTTCCATAAGAATTCCATCGCCGCCAATACCTGAAATCACATTTTCCAGGACATGATTCTGTGTGGACGGAGTCCCCAGCTTTCCTCCGTCATAAGCGTAGATTCCTACATTTTTACAACCTGATACCTGATTATCTTTTATCACATTTTTAGAAGAAGCAGACAGATAAATTCCTATGTTGGAAAAGGATGCAGTTTTTTGCAGCTTCAACTGATTATCTTCCACTGTACAGCCATCAGCAAGATAAAGGCGAATTCCATTTCCAGTCCCTGTGATCATATTTCCCTTTACCGCAACACCGTTTTCCTTATAAATACCTACCGGAATTCCCTTAGCCTGTGCTTTTGAGCTGTCACTTACCCAGGCTCCCTGGACTTCAATTCCATATCCTCTCCATGTGTTTCCATTGATCTGGCTCACTGAAGAAATAGAAATCTGATTATTTTTCACGGAAATGCCCGCATTCTGGTGGTTTCCTTCCATTCCTGCAACAGTTCCCGGTATAAGATGGGTATTCGGGAAATACATGCAGCTCACAAGCACTCCGCCGCCTGCATTCTCTATTATATTGTCCTCCACAGCAGAATCCACGTAATTCAGGCACCAGACAGCTCTCTTTTTCACATTTCGAAAGGTATTCCCCTGAATCACGATGTTTCGGTATGGTCTGTCGTAGATCATGCTGTGACTGCCCACTCCTGCAAACACATTCTCAAAAATGTTATCCGTAATCCTGACATTCTCACAAACTGCTCCATCAAAGGGCTGATATCCTGGAAAAATATAGTCCAGACATGCATCCAGCTGAATGCATTCCTGTCCGCCGCCTTCATATTCCTGCCAATATCCCCGGAATGTACAGCCAGTCACGGTTACATCTTCCGTACCTGCCAGCTCAAGAAAATGAGATTTCAAATTGTTTAGAAATGTTACGTTCTTCACAGTTACGTGTCTGGCATGTCCAATCCTGAAGCCTACAAAACCGCCTGTGCCTTCCTTATCTTCGACAACCGGGTAATTCAGATCCCAGGTTCCGCCTTCAATGGTGATATTGTGATATCCATCATAACCTCCGGCAGAAAGTATGTCATCTCCCAGTCTGAGGACCACATGCTTATCTGTACAGGATTTCGTCAGTACAGCTCCTTCTGCATAAAGAGTAAGATTGCTGTACATATGGATAGTTCCGGAAATCAGATAGCTTCCCTGCGGGATGATTACCGTACAAGGAGTTTCATCTGTAGCTCTCTGCCCCATAAAGTGAAGCACTGTATTCAAGGTTTCGGTAATATCACTTCCATCAGCCACATCTAAAGTCACTACTGCAGCGTTTTCGGGAATAGCCGCCAAAATCTGCTGTTCATTACCAGAAGGTACAGGTGTAAGCGGAGTTTCTTCTGGCTCCTCTTCAAAATCATTATCAGACTCATCTGCTGAAAAAAATCCCACTTCATCTGTTCCGCCATAGAAGCCAGTCTCATCCTCTTCCATTTCCGGCTCAAGATCGCAATCTGAAAAGCTGTCTTCAAAATTCTCCGTCACATTTTCTGCTGATTCAGCATATATAACAGAACTGCCTCCCAGATATAAAGAAACTCCCAGTAATGTTACAGTCAAAAACATTTTTATATTCATTCAGAATCTCCTTGCACAAAAAGAATCCTGATTGCAGGAAACTCCAACAGAATTTCCTGTTACACAAAAAAATCCCCGCAGTGGCCTGCACGACAGACTTCTGCGGGGAGCATGGTTCGCTTAAATACACCTAAATTATTTAAGAGTAACTTTAGCGCCTTCAGCCTCAAGTTTAGTTTTGATATCCTCAGCCTCTGCTTTGGAAGCGCCCTCTTTAACCATTTTCGGAGCACCATCAACAACTTCTTTAGCTTCTTTAAGACCTAAGCCTGTGATCTCACGAACAACTTTGATAACTTTAACTTTGTTAGGACCTACTTCTGTAAGCTCTACGTCAAACTCATCTTTCTCCTCAGCTGCTTCACCAGCACCTGCTGCTGCTACAACAACGCCTGCTGCTGCGGATACACCGAACTCTTCCTCGCAAGCTTTTACTAAATCATTTAACTCTAATACAGATAACTCTTTGATTGCTTCGATAAACTCAGCTGTTGTTAACTTTGCCATTATAATTTTCCTCCATTTTTAAATTTTTTGTGGAATCAATGATTCGATTCAGCGACAGAAACTTAAATTATTCTGCTGCTGGTGCCTCAGCCTCTCCACCCTTCTGCTCTGCGATCTGATTAAGCACACGAGCAAAGTTGGTAATAGGAGACTGGATACTTCCAAGCAGTTTGCCAAGAAGTTCTTCTCTGGACGGGATCTGGGACAGTGCCTGGATTCCTGCCTGATCGTTGTAGTTACCCTCAACAATACCAGCTACTAACTCAAGTGCCGGATACTGTTTTGCAAATTTAGCAAGGATTCTTGCAGGAGCAGTAGCGTCTGTTGCAGAAATTGCAATAGCGTTTGTTCCATGTAAGTGCTTGTCAAGATCTGCACATGGAGTACCTTCAAATGCACGACGCATTAAAGTGTTTTTGTAAACCTTGTACTGTACGCCGGACTCTCTTAACTCTTTACGTAAAATAGTATCCTGCTCAACTGTAAGACCACTGTAGTCAACAAGAACAACAGCCTGTGCGTCTTTAATATTGTTAGCGATTTCTTCTACGATTGGTTGTTTCAGTTCTACTTTTGCCATGAAATGGTACACCTCCTTATAGAATTTGATATACCGCCAAAAAAAGCCTTACTGTAAGACAGCAAGGCTCAACGTAATTCTTACGAAAGAATACTTAGTCCTCGGTAGGCGTTTTAATCCTTATGCCTTACGGCACCTACTGTCTTCGGCAGCGTTCTGTAATAAAATACCACGTTCGATTTTATTTGTCAATAGTTATTTTTACTTTTTTTACATCTGTTTTCTTACTACTCTGTACTCGTCCCCCATGCGGAAATAAGGGCAATCGTGATAGGTTCCTGTAATAAAACGATACATCTCATCTTCGTCAAGGTTCATATCACAAGTATAGCACTCATAATCATCGTCGTAAGAATAGTTTACACAATATTCGCAGTTCGCCCCCTGCTTCTTTTTCATATTACATACCCTGCCTTCCTTGCGAGTATTTAAAAAACATTCCCACAATCTGCACGTTCTAGAACGTGTTTGAAAAATCATTCCCGCAATCTGCACGCCCCACTTTGCGGGAGATTTTGCCTGAATTCGGTTACCGTAGCCCGCTACGGCGCCCTCATCCAGACAAAATCTCCCACAAATTGTGACGCACATCTTGCAGAAAGCCTTTTTCAGACACGCTCTAGAGAATTTCCATGGTCCAGGAAATCTGGCACTCCCTGCCAGCTTCCAGTGAAATAAGATTCTTCTGTTCCTCCAGATTTTCTGTAATTCCCTGTCTGGATGGAAGGGAACACCACGGCTCAATGCAAACATAAGGAGCATCCATGCAGGGCATATGCCAGAAACCGACATAAGGCATATCCACATAAGATACCTTCACTGCCTTTTTGCCCTTCGTACTGTGAAGCAGAACCTCTCCAGAGGTTTTCTCCAGCACAATAGCATCTTCATCAAAAAGATTATGACGAAGAGGAATCCGTCTGCCCTCCAAAAGTTCATAGGACTCCTTCCCCTCCACAAAACACTCCTGTGAAAAAAGAATGCGCTGCGGCTCACATGCCCTGGAAAATTCCAATTCATAATCCTCAAAGGAAAGTCCCTCTTCCATCGGAATATTAAATCCCGGGTGACCGCCGATTCCAAAATACATCGTTTTCTCATCCTTATTTTTTACCGAATAGAAAACTTTTAAAGTATTTTTCTCAAGCAGATATCGGATCTCAAAACGAAAATGAAATGGATACTGTTCCAAAGTTTCCCTGGTATCTTCCATTGCAAACACCAGTTCATTCTCCCCTGCTTTCTCACAGGAGAAAACAGAATCCTTGGCAAAACCGTGAATATCCATATGATACGTCTTCCCCTGAAATATGTAGGATTTCTCCCATAATCTGGCAATATAGGGAAAAAGATTGGCACCATGCTCGTTCCAGTATCTGTCATCTCCCTGCCAGATATACTCAAATCCGTCCTTATCTGTCACGGACCACAAAATAGCACCTTCTGTGTCGGCCTTCACTTTAAGATATTCATTGCTGATCTCGTATTTCATCCCATTCCTCAACTTCCTGGCATCATATCGGGCCATGATAAAATCTCTCTGGCAATGACCTCTTCATAGTTGCCCTCAATATCCTGACTGCGTCCTGCTTCATAAATATTTGTCTCTGCCCCCCAGACACGGTCCTCATACTCCCACACATGGAATTTCAATCCTCGAAACAGAAAATCAAGACTTCCGCAGCCATCAATCTCTGTATATTCGTATTTGATATTCTTCTTTTTTAATGCATCCTGTACAATCTGTAACCGCATTTTTGTCACCTTCCTTTAGTCTCAAAGCGATACCTTTTTATGGTCATTCTTTTTTCTGCTGACCATTATCTACATAAATTCTGTTCTTACCGGATTTCTTTGAAGCATACATTGCGTTATCCGCCGCCAGATACAGGCTTTCATAGTCGTTTCCAGCTGCAGGATAAGCCGCCGCTCCTATACTCACGGTAAAATGTGGTGTAGTCTCTGACTTTGCCAGAATATCAAGAATTTCCGCACCTTTTGCTTCAACAGCCGAAGCAAGCTCTGTATTTGTCATAAACACAATAAATTCATCACCGCCAAGACGACCGACAATATCCTCCCTACGGAAATGTTCCTTCAAAAGTTTTACCAAAGTAATCAATGCAAGGTCACCTATTGCATGCCCCATTGTATCATTTACCGTCTTAAAATCATCAATATCGAGCATAAGCAGGTAACCTTTACACTCTTTATCCTGCATAAGCGTATTGATTTTCTGCTCTGCAGCCTTGCGGTTCAGAGCACCTGTAAGACCATCAACAGAGGCTTTTTCACGAAGATCCTGTTCTCTGGTCATCTCATCCTGAACGTCAGAAATCTTGCCCAGAAATGCCTGTGGTGTACCAAGACGGCCTCGTATCAGACGGCCCATCCATCGCACCCAACGATAATTATCGTTCTTATCCTTAAAACGGATTACAAAATCATCAATCTCATCAGAATTATCACCAATTGAGGAAAGAAGTGCCTTTACCTTCGCCACATCATCTGGATGAACCATTGTGAAATCTGTGTCATTGTCAAAAGGCCTGATCGGACCGATTTCCTTCAGTCCAAATAAAGTGGTTATATTTGGCGTAAATACCAGTGTTTTTTCCAGGCAGTCATATTCAAAAAGAACTGTGTCCGAAAACTCCGACAAAATGTCGTACCTTGCCTGACCTTTCATCACTTTCTTCTGCTGCTTCATATAGAATCGTACTGTAAAAAGCAGCATGATCAACGCGCATCCAAGAAGCGTAAAAATAATCATGCGGTTTCCATTGATGAGCACTGCTTTATAATTCTTCATTTTGGCGGAACGATATTCTGAAAACAGAATACAGTCTCTGCCTTCCAACTTGGATGCCACCAGATAGATATCCGTTTTCTCAAGCTCCGTGAAAATATGGGGTGCTCCATAGGTCAGCTTTTTAAGGGACTTTTCCACCTGGGAAATACTGTTATCCTTCACATGCTGCGAATGAAGCACTGTCGCCACCGTATATTCAATGTCAAAAATCCGCATATCTCCTGCCAGGATTTTCCCATCTGAATTGCACACATAGTGAAGCACATTCCCCTCGTCCTCGTTCAGAGCCTCCCAGGCTTCCTCCACCTTATCTGCTCCAGTTGAACCAGCCAGGAAATTCTCCATTTCTGTCAGTGCTTCCGAATGGGTGGATAAAAGTGATTCCTCCATAAGCTCTGTAAAAATCTTCTCTGTTCTTTGACGATATCTGCTCATAAGAAAAATCGTCAGAAACACCATCACAGCAAGACAGACCAGTCCGATGATCATTCCCTGCCGTTTCATTTTGTATTCAGGATTGTCTTTCACGCTTTTTTCCATATTAACGTCATCCATTTCAAGCCGTGACGGCTTTTATTCATTATTTTTCAGTATAAAGCCTATATATTCTGCTGTCAAGCTTGTGATTTTTGGTCACTTTTTACAAGTCTTGTATTGGAAGGATACTTTTGTTTTATTCATAGGGTTCCATCTGCCGCTGAAATAATGTAAAGTGAATAAAACAAAAAGAAGCATATTGTGACCTATCATGCATCCCCAGGCAGACACAAGTCCCAGTCCAAGAAGATGGATGCAGATAAAAGTCCCCAGAATTCTTACACCCCACATTCCCGCTACATTGAAAATAAAGGGAGTTACTGTTTTCCCCACACCTTGCATCATGCCCTCGATCACAATAGGTACACCATAAAACGGTTCGGAAACAGCAACCATACGAAGTACCGTACTTCCCAGACGGATAACCTGCGCATCTGATGAAAACAGCCTGATCAATATCGGCGCAAAAATAAACAGCAGACTTCCGGAAATAACCATCAGTCCCACTTCCAACGGCACAATTGCCTTGGCAAGGCTATTGAGTTTTTTATTGTCATTGGCTCCAAGAGCATTTCCTGCAAGAGTAGCCGCTGCTGTCTGCATTCCATATCCTGGAATATAAAAAGCAGATTCTACTGTATTGGCAATAGTATGGGCTGCCGTTGCAGTCTCGCCCAAAGAATTGATCATGGATGCAAATGCCACATATCCAAGGGACGTGGCAAATCGCTGAAACATATTTGGAACAGCCACCTTCAGACAAGGGCGCAGAACTGCAGAATCCGGCAGGAAGCTCTGACCCTTTGGAGATATATCAGTATGCTTCCATAATTTAACCGTAATTGCAATACCTCCAATGGTATAAGCTATAGCACTCGCAGCTGCTGCACCTTGAACGCCCCATCCCGCGCCTGGGATCACCAGTTCTTTTCCACCAATCAGCACAGTTCTGGTGGAATATATAAGAAAAAAGTTCAGTACAATGTTAATAACATTAAAGGCAACTCCTACCTGCATAGGGGTTTTGGTATCGCCCACTGCCCTCAGGACAGTTCCAAAAATAATGTTCGCAGTTCGAAAAAGCATCGGTGCATAGAGGATCAGGAAATAGCTGGATGCCAGTTTCTGAATAGAAGGATCTACCTGCATCCAAACAGGGACTTTACGGCTCAGTCCCATTGTCAGAATTGTAAAAAATATTCCTACGATCACAACTGTCAGCACAGCCTGTCCTGAAGCTTTTTTTGCCTGTTCTTTTTTTCCTGCTCCGATTGACTGGGATATGTATGCCAGAAATCCTATGCTGATCGCAGAAATCGTACTTCCAATCAGCCAGTTTACTGTACTGGTAGCTCCAACAGCGGCTGTTGCACTTGTTCCCAGGACGCCTACCATACCAGTGTCCATATATTGTACTGCAGTCTGCATCAGCTGTTCCAGCATAGTTGGCCACGCAAGAGAAAAAATAACTGGCAGCATTTCTTTTGTTCCCTGATCTGCCAGTCTGGATCTGTTTCTAGTTGATTTCATCTTATTTCTTCCTATTCTGTTACCTGTTATTTTATGATACCAGTGTCAAAAGGTCAAAAAGCCGTTCGTGCTTGCACGATAAGGTGTTTGAACTTGGGACATGCTAAATATGAGAAAGTAGCGATTTACGCAGTAAATCAGCAGATTTCGAATATTTGGAGGATTGCGGGAGCAGCGTAGCTGGGTCGCAATCCGAGGTATCAAATGAGTGGCAAAAGACCTTTTGACACTCATATCATTTTATGAATTGATTTAAAAAATATTTTAACAGAATATAAAGAAAAAAAATAGGGTAAAAGTAAAGAAAAGGCAACAAAAAAAACGATAACCAACCGGCTACCGTTTTCGTTCTGTACCTTCAAAACTACATACATGTTACATCCTAATGGAATCATTTTTCAACCTTGCGATTGTTGGTCAAGCCCTCACCCTATTAGTAACAGTCAGCTCCATGCATTACTGCACTTCCACCCCTGCCCTATCTACCTCGTCGTCTTCAAGGGGGTTTACTTCTTTCGAATGGGACATCTCATCTTGAGGGGGGCTTCACGCTTAGATGCCTTCAGCGTTTATCCCTTCCGGACTTGGCTACCCGGCCGTAGACTTGGCAGTCTAACCGGTACACCAGCGGTCCGTCCATCCCGGTCCTCTCGTACTAAGGACAGCTCCTCTCAGATATCCTACGCCCACGCCGGATAGGGACCGAACTGTCTCACGACGTTCTGAACCC
>ERZ781274.165-NODE-165-length-46247-cov-3.563777_pt1 | contig 46247 bp, 61 predicted proteins | sample MGYA00375852_ERZ781274 | MGnify/ENA primary metagenome ERZ781274 (study PRJEB29790, sample SAMN03653692) | human gut metagenome | host: Homo sapiens | place: USA: Dallas, Texas | collected 2013-07-09 | study: EMG produced TPA metagenomics assembly of the Gut...
TGCCTATGTACCGCCATATTTTAGAGGAGACAGCGGGACTTTCCAAAACAGTTTTCCGCAGAAAAATTCTGGTAAGCCAGTACGAGGAGATTCTTCAGAGCGGGACAGCATACGGTTTTACAACAGTAGAAAACAGAGACAGCAGCCTTGGAGTTTCTCATTCCATTCATCTTGCCCTGGAGGCGCTGGAACAGGAACTGGAGCAGGGAAGCCTGGATGGAATCTGTTTTGCTGTATGCGATCAGCCCTGGCTGACGAAAAAGACCATTTCCGGCCTGGTAAATGGCTGGAAAGCAGGAAAAACAGGTCTTGGAACAGTTTCCTGCCGGGGAAGAGACGGAAGTCCTGCCGTCTTTTCTGTAGACTATGTACCGGAGCTCAAGGGGCTTTTGGGAGACCAGGGAGGAAGAGCAATTCTGTCTGCCCATCCGCAGGAGGTATACCGGTATGAAACAGGGGATCCGCGGGAGCTGGAGGATGTGGATACCAGAGAGGATATGGCTTCCGGAAGCAGGTAATAAGAAGAACAGATTGTCGAAACCTTAACAGTTTTACAAAAAAAGTCTTGCTATGCGCTTTTTCCTTGGTTATAATGAGAGACAGGCTATGCTTTCAGCAGAAAATGAATTTCCCCGAAGGAGAATGAAAATAGCAGAAAACAGAAAGGAATTCCACATGATAACATTAGAACGCACAAGCGTTATGAATCTGGAGAATGCCATTCGCGGTGCAAGAAATCCCATGAACAGCTGGGGAAGAATGGACAGCGGCTACAATGAAAACGGAGAGTATGTGCTGGGACCCAATGATCTGGATCTGGCAAAGCGCTTGAGAAAGGCAGGAACCGGCGATCACCGCAAGTATCTTCGTCAGGTTTTTGTTTCCGTTGATATTACGGCTCCCATGTACTGGTGGAAGGAGTATGATACTTATAAAGTGGCTACGGTTGCCAATTCTACCAGCACGATGCATAAGATTCACAGCCGCCCCTTTGAACTGGATGATTTCAGTCACGATCATATGACTCCGGAAACGTTGGAGTATATGAAAACGGTAGTGGAGCAGCTGGAGAAAATTCGCCTGAAGTACATGGAAACGAAGGAAAAGGCTTACTGGTACGATATGATTCAGCTTCTTCCTTCCAGCTATAACCAGATGCGTACCTGTACGATGAATTATGAGAATCTGATTAATATGTATTATGCCCGCCGCAGCCATAAGCTGCAGGAATGGCATACCTTCTGCGATTGGATAAAGACTTTGCCTTACGCCAAAGAGCTGATTCTTGCAGAAGAGGAAGACAGAATACCGGAAAGAAGTGATCCAATTTGATTTATATTGCAGCAGTAGACAGCCACTGGGCCATTGGCCAGAAGGGCCAGCTTCTTGTAACGATTCCGCAGGATCAGAAGCGGTTCCGAGATATGACCTTGGGCAAGGTGATTGTAATGGGCCGGAAGACTCTGGATACGCTTCCAGGCGGCCAGCCTCTCTATGGCCGGAGAAATGTGATTTTAAGCAGGGATCCGGAGTACCGTGTGAAGGGCGCAGATGTCTGTCACAGTGTAAAGGAGTGTCTGGAGCTTTTAAAGAACTACGGACCAGATGATATTTATATTATTGGCGGAGAGAGTATTTACCGCCAGTTTCTGCCCTACTGCAGCCGGGCAGAAATTACCTGGATTGATTTTGCATATTCCGCAGATGCACATTTTCCCAACCTGGAAGAGTCTGGGGAATGGGAGATGACGGAGGAAAGCGATGAGCAGACATATTTTGATCTTTGCTATACCTACCGCGTATATGAGAAGCAGAGAACCGGGAAATGATAAGAGAATGGAACTGATAAAAGAAACAGTTTCTGAGGAACAATAAAACCCTTAGAATACATGATAAAATATTTTGCAGCAGCAGAACATGGGAGGATCAATATGTACAGAATTTTGAAAGCAGAACAGCTGGCTGATAAGATTTTTCTGATGGATGTGGAGGCCCCGCGTGTGGCCAGAGCCTGTCAGCCGGGAGAGTTTGTAATTGTCAAAATAGATGAGAAGGGAGAACGGATTCCTCTGACAATCTGCGATTATAACCGGGAACAGGGAACCGTTACCATTGTATTCCAGATTGTAGGTGCTTCTACTCTGAGAATGTCCGGATTGAAGGCCGGAGATGCCTTCCAGGATTTTGTAGGACCGCTGGGACAGCCATCTGAGTTTGTAAAGGATGATCTGGAGGAAGTAAAAAAACGCAAATATCTGTTTGTGGCAGGCGGTGTGGGAACAGCGCCGGTATATCCTCAGGTAAAGTGGATGAAAGAGCATGGCATTGAGGCAGATGTCATTGTAGGTGCCAAGACAAAGGATCTTTTGATTCTGGAGGATGAGATGCGTCAGGTAGCAGGAAATCTTTATGTTACCACAGACGATGGTTCTTATGAGAGAAAAGGCATGGTAACCAGTGTGATTGAGGATCTGGTAAAGAATCAGGGAAAACACTATGACGTTTGTGTTGCCATCGGACCGATGATTATGATGAAATTTGTCTGCAAGCTGACTAAGGAGCTGGAGCTTCCAACCATTGTCAGCATGAACCCTGTTATGGTAGACGGAACCGGTATGTGCGGAGCATGCCGTCTGACCGTAGGCGGAGAAGTGAAATTTGCCTGTGTAGACGGACCGGAGTTTGATGGCCATTTGGTAAACTTTGATGAAGCTATGAAGCGCCAGCAGATGTATAAGACAGAAGAAGGCCGGGCAATGTTAAAGGCAATCGAGGGTGATACTCATCATGGCGGCTGCGGCCACTGCAACGATTAATGGCAGAACAGAGGAATCAGATCGGAGGATAAAATCATGGACGTATTAAAGAAAGTTCCTGTAAGAGAGCAGGATGCGAAGGTTCGCGCAACGAATTTTGAAGAGGTTTGCTATGGTTATAATAAAGAAGAGGCAATGGAGGAGGCTTCCCGCTGCCTGAAATGTAAAAATGCCAAGTGCATGGGCGGATGTCCTGTTTCCATCAATATTCCTGGATTTATCAAAGAAGTAGAGGCCGGAAATTTTGAAGAAGCAGCCAATATTATTGCAGAATCATCTGCACTTCCTGCTGTCTGCGGACGGGTATGTCCTCAGGAAAGCCAGTGTGAAGGACAGTGTATCCGTGGTATTAAGGGCGAGCCGATTTCCATTGGAAAGCTGGAGCGCTTTGTTGCAGACTGGTCCAGAGAGAATGGTTTTGTACCCAAGGTAACAGCTGAGAAAAACGGTCATAAGGTGGCTGTTGTGGGCTCCGGCCCTGCAGGTTTGACTTGTGCTGGCGATCTGGCAAAGATGGGCTACGAGGTAACGATTTTCGAAGCTCTTCACGAGCCGGGCGGCGTTCTGACCTACGGTATTCCGGAGTTCCGTCTTCCGAAGAATTCCGTTGTCCGCAGCGAGATTGAAAATGTGAAAAAGCTGGGTGTGACCATTGAGACAGATGTGATTATCGGAAAGTCCGTAACCATTGATGAATTGATGGATGAGGAAGGCTTTGAGGCTGTTTTCATCGGTTCCGGTGCAGGTCTTCCGAAATTTATGGGAATTCCTGGTGAGAATGCCAACGGCGTATTTTCCGCCAATGAGTATCTGACCAGAAACAACCTGATGAAGGCATTCCGTGAGGATTATGACACCCCGATTGTGGCAGGAAAAAAGGTAGCTGTTGTAGGCGGCGGAAACGTAGCAATGGATGCTGCAAGAACAGCGCTTCGTCTTGGAGCAGAGGTACATATTGTATATCGCCGCAGTGAGGCAGAGCTTCCGGCTCGTGTGGAGGAAGTTCATCATGCAAAGGAGGAAGGTGTTATTTTCAACCTTCTGACCAACCCCGTAGAGATTCTGACTGATGAAAATGACTGGGTAAAGGGAATGGTAGTTCGTAAAATGGAGTTAGGCGAGCCAGATGCTTCTGGAAGAAGAAGACCCGTAGAAGTCGAAGGCTCTGACTATGTGATGGAGGTAGACACTGTGATTATGTCACTGGGAACTTCTCCGAATCCGCTGATTTCCTCTACTACAGAAGGTCTGGAAATCAATAAGCGCAAATGCATTGTTGCAGAAGCGGAAACCGGACAGACTTCCCGTCCGGGCGTATTTGCAGGCGGCGACGCAGTAACCGGAGCTGCTACAGTTATTCTTGCCATGGAGGCAGGAAAACACGGCGCAAAGGGAATTGATGAATATCTGCGCAATAAAAATTAAAAAAATTGAGGCGGGAATACCGCTGGAATCAGTAGGGTGCTGCAGGAAAAATGCGGCACCCGTCTTTTTCTGTGACGCGGAGAAAAGGATGATATAGGAAGAAAGGATGAATCAGAAGATATGAAAAAAGAATCCCATCACATTGATTTACTGAACGGACATATTTTTCCGTCTCTGACAGGACTTGCTCTGCCGATTATGGCAACCTCCCTGGTTCAGACCGCCTACAATCTGACTGATATGGCGTGGATTGGACGAGTTGGAAGCCATGCGGTAACGGCAGTGGGAGCAGCAGGAATGTATACCTGGTTTTCCTCCGGAATCGTGATGCTGGCAAAAATGGGCGGACAGGTTAAGGTGGCGCACAGTCTGGGAAAACAGCAGAGAGAGGAAGCGAGGGTCTACGGGAGAGGAGCCCTGCAGCTGACAGTGCTTCTTGCTCTTGCCTTTGCCCTGATTGTCAATCTGTGCGCGGATCCTCTGATTGGATTTTTCCGCCTGGAAAGCGCTGGAACAGCACAGGCGGCAAAGGTCTATCTTCGGATTACCTGCGGCCTGATTCTGTTCCCGTTTTTGAACCAGACTCTGACCGGATTATTTACGGCAGTAGGGGACAGCAAAACCCCTTTTTTGGCAAACTGTATCGGACTGGCTATGAACATGATCCTGGATCCCATTCTGATTTTCGGAATAGGACCCTTTCCAAGAATGGAAGCAGCAGGCGCTGCTTTGGCTACAGTTTCGGCACAGATGACGGTTACCCTTGTTTTGACGATCAGAGCTTCCCGGGAACTGGTTCTGCTTCATAAAATCGGTCTGTGGAAAAAGGTTCCCTGGGAATTTTTTCGGACGATTCTGGCTGTGGGAACACCATCTGCGTTTCAGACAATGCTGTACTCCGGGATTTCCATGGTGCTTACCAGAATGATTGCCTCCTGGGGAGATGCAGCGGTGGCAGTCCAGAGGGTAGGAGGCCAGGTGGAATGTATTTCCTGGATGACAGCAGAGGGCTTTGGCTCAGCTATGAATGCCTTTACAGGACAGAACTATGGGGCAAAGCAGTATGACCGGGTAAAGAAAAGCTATGGAATTGCAGTACTCTTTATTGGAATCTGGGGAATTATCACCTCCTGTATCCTTGTTTTTGGTGCAGAGCCCATTTTCCGCCTGTTTATTCAGGAGGAGGAAATTCTGCCCATTGGCATTCATTATCTTGTGATTCTGGGGCTGGGGCAGATGCCTATGTGCCAGGAGCTGGTAACAGGGGGCGCTCTCCAGGGAATGGGAAAAACACTGTCCTGTTCTGTGATTACCATTATTCTGACTGCGGCAAGAATCCCGCTGGCTCTGGTGCTGGGAAAAACCGGACTGGGGCTGGACGGCATCTGGTGGGCTCTGACACTTACCAGCGTAATGAAGGGAATTGTATTTGTTATTTATTATGTATGGATTCTGAGGAGACTTCCCCGTGAGCCACAGGCAGCAGCTCATGCATAAGAAGGACAGGAAAGAGAAAAAGTTATTCAGAAACAGGAAATTTGCCGGGGAAATGGCATAAAAAGGCAGAGTAAAGAAACGGCAGGAGACAGAATGAAAAAGGAGAGAAGCCTATGGCCAGAGGAATGACGAAGGAAGAAAAATACAGACAGATGATTGAAACACCGGTAAACCGCCTGATTCCCAGACTTGCAGTTCCTACGATTATCAGTATGCTGGTAACGTCTATTTACAATATGGCAGATACATTTTTTGTCAGTCAGCTCAGTACCAGTGCATCAGGAGCCGTAGGTGTTATGTTTTCAGCGATGTCCATGATTCAGGCAATCGGGTTTACTCTGGGCATGGGAAGCGGAAACCACATTTCCCGTTCTCTGGGAAATCGGGATGAGGAGCGGGCAGGCGTATTTGCGGCAACAGCTTTTTATACAGCAGCTATTATCGGAGTGGGGATCCTGGCAGTAGGCACCTTGTTTTCCCGGCAGCTGGTGTTTTTTCTTGGAGCCACGGAAACCATTGCTCCCTATGCTCAGGATTATGCAAGATATATTCTGATTGGGGCGCCGTTTATGATGACCTCCTTTGTTATGAATAATATCCTTCGTTCTCAGGGAAATGCTGTTTTTGCCATGGTGGGAATTACAGTTGGCGGGATTTTGAATATGATTCTGGATCCCCTTTTGATTTTTGGCCTGGATCTGGGAATTTCAGGGGCAGCCATTGCTACTATGGTCAGTCAGATTATCAGTTTTTGTATTTTGCTTTATCAGTGCAATGCCCGTCCGGACTGTATTAAAATTCAGCTTTCCAAATTCCGGCCATCGGGAAAGGTGTACGGTGAAATTCTTCACGCAGGCCTTCCCTCCTTCTGCCGCCAGGGTCTGGCAAGCGCAGCAGCAGTAATTCTGAATTTTGCAGCAGGGCCTTATGGGGATGCAGCCATTGCAGCTATGTCTATTGTGACTCGGTTTATGATGTTTATTAACTCCAGCCTGATAGGCTTTGGGCAGGGATTTCAGCCGGTATGCGGCTTCAATTTCGGTGCGGAACGGTATGATCGGGTTCTGGAGGCCTTTTGGTTTTGCGTGAAGGTAGCTGTAATTATGCTGACAGTATTTGGAATTGTCTCCTTTGGAATCAGCCGCCCGATTATTACAGCTTTCCGCAGAGAGGATCTGCAGGTAATTGAAATCGGAACCCTGGCTCTGCGGCTTCAGCTTCTGACAATGCCGTTCCAGGCCTGGGTTATTATGGTGAACATGCTGACTCAGTCTATTGGCTATGGATTTCGGGCATCTCTGGTAGCTATGGGACGTCAGGGACTGTTTTTGATTCCGGCGCTTCTGATTCTTCCGAAGCTGTTCGGCATTCTCGGACTTCAGATGGCTCAGCCCATAGCAGATATGCTGACCTTTGTTCTGGCAACTGTAATTGTGTCCGGGATTTTAAAGGAGCTGAGACAGATGAAGGAAAAACAGAATTTTGTGCCTAACTGAACCGATACAGGAAGTGTAACAGTTCAGCCATGCATTTTCTTGACCGCTTATAGCGGACAAGAAGCATCGGGCGTTTGCCCTATGAAGTTTCAGACAGAAAAAATCTTATGAAAACAAGCTTTCAACGTTTTTTTCTGTCTGAAGCTTCGCATGGCAGAACTATTACAGTAAGTTACAAAAAACGCAAAAAAGGACTGGACTATTTTGTGTTTTTATGAGAAAATAAGATTAAGTATGGTGTGATAAAATTAACAATCCAGAGTGTTATGGACTGTTATAACGCGTACTTCAGGACATTACACAGTTGAAAGGAGTTTTAACATGATTTATTCACATGAAGTAGAAAAAATGTGCACCGTTGCGCAGGGCGTACATCATGGCGCCGCTCCGATCCCGGAAGAGGCAAAGTGGGTACAGGCGAAGGAAGTGAAGGACATTTCTGGTCTGACACATGGTATCGGCTGGTGTGCTCCGCAGCAGGGCGCATGTAAGCTGACCCTGAACGTAAAAGAGGGTATCATCCAGGAAGCTCTGGTTGAGACCATCGGATGTTCCGGTATGACCCATTCCGCAGCCATGGCATCTGAGATTCTGCCGGGCAGAACGGTTCTGGAGGCTCTGAATACTGACCTGGTTTGTGACGCAATCAACACTGCAATGAGAGAATTATTCCTGCAGATCGTATACGGAAGAACCCAGAGTGCTTTCTCTGAGGATGGTCTTCCCATCGGCGCAGGTTTGGAGGATCTGGGAAAAGGCCTTCGCTCTCAGGTTGGTACCATGTATGGAACTCTGAAAAAAGGCCCGCGTTATCTGGAGATGGCAGAGGGTTATGTAACCGGTATCGCTCTGGATGCAGACGATCATATCATCGGTTATCAGTTCGTAAGCCTTGGTAAGATGACTGACTTTATCAAGAAGGGTGATGACCCGAATACTGCATGGGAGAAAGCAAAAGGTCAGTATGGCCGTGTAGCTGATGCTGTTAAGATCATCGACCCGAGACAGGAATAAAGAAAGCGGTAAACGAATTTTTTAAGGAGGATACTACATATCATGGCATTATTTGAATCATATGAGAGACGCATCAAACAGATTGATGCAGTATTAAACAGCTATGGCATTGCTTCTATCGAAGAAGCTGAGAAGATTACAAAAGACGCAGGTCTTGACGTATACAAGATGGTAGAAGGCATTCAGCCGATCTGCTTTGAGAATGCAAAATGGGCTTATACCGTTGGTGCAGCTATCGCAATCAAGAAAGGCTGCAGAAAAGCAGCTGACGCAGCAGCAGCAATCGGTGAGGGTCTGCAGGCTTTCTGTATCCCTGGTTCTGTAGCAGATACCCGTAAGGTAGGTCTGGGACATGGAAATCTGGGCAAGATGCTTCTGGAAGAGGAGACTGAGTGCTTCGCATTCCTGGCTGGCCACGAGTCCTTCGCAGCAGCTGAGGGTGCTATCGGTATCGCTGAGAAAGCAAACAAGGTTCGCCAGAAACCTCTGCGCGTTATCTTAAACGGTCTGGGCAAGGATGCAGCTCAGATTATTGCCCGTATCAACGGATTTACCTTCGTTGAAACAGAGTATGATCCTTACACCAACGAGGTTAAGGAAGTATCCCGCAAGTCCTATTCTGAGGGCCTTCGTGCAAAAGTAAACTGCTACGGCGCTAACAGCGTTCCGGAAGGCGTTGCAATCATGTGGAAAGAGAACGTAGACGTTTCCATTACCGGTAACTCTACCAACCCGACCCGTTTCCAGCATCCGGTAGCTGGTACCTACAAGAAGGAGAGACTGGAAGCAGGCAAGAAGTACTTCTCTGTAGCTTCCGGCGGTGGTACTGGACGTACTCTGCATCCTGATAATATGGCAGCAGGTCCGGCTTCCTATGGTATGACCGATACTCTGGGCCGTATGCATTCTGATGCACAGTTCGCAGGTTCCTCTTCTGTTCCGGCTCACGTAGAGATGATGGGTCTGATCGGTGCAGGAAACAACCCCATGGTTGGTATGACTGTTGCAGTTGCAGTTTCCATTGAGGAAGCAGCAAAGGCCGGCAAGTTCTAAAAAGAACGGAAAATCAAGGGTTTAAGCAGTTGTAAGAAGTGTGAAAAAGCATGAAAATGCACACAACTTGTTTATTACTTGTTTACTATTTGATTACCACACTTGTTTACTTTCGGGTGGGGCCAAAAAAGCTGGCCCTACCCGATTTTCTCTATATCTGAGCGCAGCCATTCCAAATCGCGGAGAGTGTAGACAGATTCAGTGATATCAAGAATCTTATGTCCCGCCATTTCTTTTAATGCGTATTCATCCACACCAGCTTTCTTTGCGCGGGTGATAAATGTGTTTCGAGGGTCGTGGGGGCGATGCTCCGGATTAAGATTTAGTTGTTCAATTGCTTTTTTAAAACGATGAGCGTATTTATCGTATGTCAATTTATAGGATCCATTGAGCTGCCCCTTATCATTAAAAAGATAGGGACTGCCAAGGGAAACAGCAATATCATAGTTCTGTTTTACGAGGTCCCGGATTTGGGTATGTATCGGAACAATTCGTTGCTTTCCAGATTCTGTTTTCATTCCTGCCTGCATATACCAATCAGTCAAATTAACCTCACTGAGCTGCAGGGTGGCCAATTCCTGCGGGCGCCATCCCATATAGCACTGAATAAGGATCCAGTCTACATATTTCACCTTTCCAACATTATCCCACAGAGTTTCAAGTTCATCTTCTGAAAATGGAATGTGATTTTTCTTTGATTCCTCTTTCTCTTTTATAATATCATCGGAAACATCAAATGTTCTGGCATAGTTCATGGTCACAATTTCATATTCCAGCGCATAGTCAAACATTAAATTAAAGAGAGATTTTATTCGCGCTTTTGTGCTGGCACTGGGAAAGACCTTTTCCCCTTTCTTTTTCCCGCGTGTTTCAATGCGGTATCCCTCATCCATAACTCCTTTTATGTGACGGGCCCGGACATCTTTTGCCCTCATCTGGTAGATGCTAGAACAGTAGGCCCAGGCAGATGTTACAGTTCGAACATAACTTTCATCGCATTTTTTCAAATAACTATCTGACCATTTTTCATAGAGCTGCTCAACCAGAAGATCGTTTTTAAGGTCATATGGGTTCCGGTTATAGTCCACAAGTGCCTGGTAGGCTTCATTGTAGGTTAGGAAATATGCCTGCGGTTTTAATGGTTTTAATATTGGCCTGTTAAAATCTGTTTTTCCAACACAAACCCGCACCCAAAAAGGATTGCGCAGATTTTTCCCTTTAATCTCCGTGATACTTCCAAAGCCGTTTGGAAGCCGTTTCCTTTTTGCCGGTTTTTTGTAGTGTCTCTGAATCGCCACCTGATTAATGGGATAACCGCAATGAGGGCACGAGAGAGCTTTGTCGCTGACCTGAAGCTGACATTCTGGGCATTTGATAAGTGCCATAATATCATTCCTTTCTTATATTTGTTGCGGTATCGCAACAGTAAAAATGAGTACAAAAATAATGCCCCTTGCCAGGACGTTCCAGAAATGATATAATGAAATCCTGATATATAATATCTTCTGGAGTACATCCGGCAAGAGAAAATCTATGTGAAAGCCGTTCCTGGTTGCAGCCAGGGGCGGCTTTTGTTTTATAATTTAGAGGCTTTTGCAAGAGATTCTTCTTTTCCTACATATCCTAACTCTCTCCAATTGGAGGGAAACCCCATTTGTTTTAATATATCATCAATTTTAAGAACAGAGAGTTTTTTATTCAAGACTCCAATGTTACGATATACTTCCTTCGACAGTCGCTTATAATCATTATTAGACAGCAATCTTTCAAGAGCGATCATGGCCGCAAATAAATCGCGCTTTCCATACAAATATTCATTTTGACTGTTTCGAGGAATGGATAATGCGCTGTGAAGCGGAGTATCCATTAAAGGATTTTTTGTTCGATAACAATATAAACGATTTCCGTGGGCGCAAAAATTGCGAACAGAGGAAAGATACATTAATTCGTTTTCAAGTTCATTGTCCAAAATACCAAAAACCCTGGAAATTTTTTGTCTATCCTCAATTTTCATCAGACTATAAAATTTACTAATCGTTCCAAGTGTAAGGACGTTATTTAATACCCATAGCGGTATATAACCATAGGACTTTAAATAGTGGGAAATACTTGGATCAGATGTTCGACTTGCAATCTGACGTTGAATTTCAGCAATCAAGGCGGTAATATTTGATTGGGCATTTCTCGCAGATGTATTGAAGTTTGTGTATAATAAGTAGTTGCTATGCCCATATTTTTGAGAAAAGGTATGCGCAATCAAATTTTTTATATGGGTTTCAATATTTAAGATATATCGGAAAAATATATTCCGAAGAGTGCGGTCAAATTGATACAATGCGTGTATTTCATATAAAGTAGTTCCTGAAATATATTGATTAGAGTTATCCGGATCTAAAAACAGTTTTCCATATCCGTTGATTAAATTATAGTATCCTTCTTTTGCAAGCACCCTTTTAGCATAATCTATATCAGACGGGGTAGTTAATGCAATACCTCGTTCTCTTAATAATTCTATTAGCTCATCATAATCTTTAAATGTTTTTTCGCTCATGATTTTCTCCTAAAAAATAAAAAGACCCCGGGCCCGAAGGACACCGGAGTACGTTCCATAATATTATATGATAATACACAAAAATATATTCTTGTGTAATCATAGACATACTATAGCATTTTACATTTGTGATGTCAACAGTTTCAAAGAAAGTTCACAAATTGTTAAAATACAGAAAAGTACAACGGTGTGTATATAATGTTGTTCACATAATACAAAGTTTTACTATGTCAATCTTAAAACGCTACGAGTGATTTAATCCTTAATTCAATCAATTCTTTTGGATACCCAGTGCAGGAGCAGAATTGCTCTAATGTGCAACAGCGGTATTCATCAATCATATCATCACTGATCAGGAGTTCTGCAGCAAACTGATTCGCTTCCCGTTCAATTCCGGATGTCAAAAGTAAAGTTTTGTTTTTAATGAATGCACAGTTCTCTTTCCTGTGCAGAAGAGCATGGCCCAGTTCGTGGGCAACTATAACCTGAAATAGAGGGCTGTCAGTCGGAATACTGTCATTTACAAAGATCCAGCGTTTCCGATTAATCAGTTTATAATTTCCGGCAATCGTCCCCAATGGAAGAACGGCAATCCGGATGCCGGCATATTCTGCAATAGTGGCCGGGTTTCTGGTTCCTGCCATACGTTCATAGTACCGAACCAGCCGCTTTATCTTGTGTTCTGTAGTTTCCAAGAACATCACCTACTTTTCCCTATTAATTATGATTCCCCAGATCAATCTATTGTTTGTTTTTATTCGGATTGTATTTTACCTTATTTTCTTTCTTCGTTTCTCTCAAGGCGTATTCGATGGCATTTTGCAGTAAGCTCAGTGAAGCCTCATCAATTTCTATTCCATTATAGTAAAGAGGCGCATCATCCCCTTTTCGAATTTCATTCATAATGTGATCGAGAGATTTTGCAATATCTCGCTCATCTCTGGCGGTCAGAACAGGATTTGCTGCGTCTTCTCCTGTGGTTAAGCAATCTACAGTTACGCCGAGAAAATCAGCGATTTGTTGGAGTTTGTCAATGCTGGGTTTATTTTTATTAAATTTATTGATCGAACTCCTCGCGAAGCCGAGTTCTTGTTCCAGTTTATTGATTGAATAACCTTTGTTTTTAGCCATATCTCGTATTTGTTCATATAGTCCCATAAATTATACCTCAAAATTTTGCGCAATTAATTCTTGACATACGCAAAATATTGTGTATAATAAAAAATATGAGTTACGCAAGATTTTGCGAAATGCCGTATTAGTATATATATTTTATTGTTGGTTGGTGGTACTTCTGATTTTAGAATATTTTACGCATATTGTCAATATAAATATCAAAATTTTGCGTAATTCATATTAAAAAAGAAGGAGGTTAGAGCGTGCTGTACGATAATGTAAAAAGCATTTGTGAAAAGAATGGAATTCCAATTTCAAAATTAGAAGACGATTTACAATTTCCAAGAAGTTACATCTGCAAATGGAATAAAAATGAGCCTGGAATTCGCAAGGTTCAGAAAGTGGCTGAATATCTGAAGGTTTCTATTGAGGAGTTGCTGGAAGAGCAAACTGATGAGTAGGAGGTGAGCGAGATGATTTTAAAAGAGATTTTGTTAGAACTGATAAATGTAAAAAAAGAACTCCAGGTTATTCGAAGCAACCTGGAGAACGGATCTATCAAAGAAGGAAAAGGCGCATTAGAAGAAACATTTGTTCATTGCACCCGATGCAATAATCTTGCATTGAAAACAGATAAATACTGTCAGTATTGTGGACAACCTATGGAAATAAAAACTTTTTAGCTGTTTCACTCACAACATCTATGAGCAATTGGCGCAAGGAATCCTTTAAAATACTGCCAGAAGCAGAAATACCTTTTCTATATTTAGCAATTGCAATAGGAGTAGTTGGTGTATCAACAAGTAATTCCGGGATCGCATTTTTAATTAATTCTTTAGAGTTATCATCTAAATCATCATCTAAAGATAGTAGCTCGATACAATTATCAAGAATTTTCTGTGTCCAAGGGTATGGTGAACCACATTCATGGCAATAGTGCGGAAGCTGATAATCTCGTTGTCCCAATATTATTACTCTTGGAATATCAAAGGTTCCGCGTATAGGCGTATGACATTTGGGACAAAAAGAGTATGTTTCAGCTCCACATTTTGAACAATAGTTTTGATGATTTGAATTGCAGTTACTTATAACATGCCCGTTAAGGCAAATAGTAGCATTATTATATGGCATAATATTCATCCTTTTAATATTTGTTAAGAGCTATTATATCAAAACAAAACATAAAAAAGCAAGATAGTAGGAGGTGAGAGAAATGGCTGAACGTATATCAGAATTAGTTTCCGCAAAAGAAATTGCTGAACATACGGTAAGGACATTATTGTCCGTAGCAAAATATCCAGAGTTTGCACCAGGGTCTGTTCCTGTGGCTGTAGCAGCAAAGGTATTCGGAAAGGATGCCTGCTGGGTACAGGCTGGAATCATTTCTGGATGGCTTCCGATAGGATGTGCAACTCTGGAAAAAGAAAAGATAACCAGTTTGGAACAGCTGGTTCCTGGGAAGCGAGCAAATTATTACATCAGTCCCAAATTGTTATGGGAGCTGACAGGATATATCTGGAAAGGACGTGAGAACAATGATTAAATTTCATAATGCGCTCCATCCGGCGCTGAGCTACACAGCCATTACAACCGGCCCTGGCCCGTTGGTGGATCCGGCGCTGGTGCTGGAGCTGGAGAAGCTGGAGCGGATTAACAGTAGCCTGCGGGCAGAAAACAAATTTCTCTGGAGCCTGTTGGGGACAGTGATTTGTGTGTTTTCATTAACCACTTGGGTGCCGGTGGTGTTTTAAGGAGCTATGACATGAAAAAAGTGAGCATAAACACAGATCTTTTGGAAGAGATGATCGGAAGGCAGGGGATTTCCTTGAAGAGAATAGCAAAGAAAGCTGGAATCTGCCGCCAGACCTTATATCTTATTTTAAGAGGGAAGACATGTAGGGAATCTACAGCCATCAAAATTTCAAAAGCAATGGGAACAGACGTCTCAGACATTACAAAGGAGGAATGGACATGCCAGTAAGAGGAGCAAAGACCATAGCAGAATACGCAATTCGTACATACCTGGAACAGGAAGGCTTCGCTATGGATTATTTTATGTTTAAGATGACCGGTCCGCAGGAAGGTGAATTAAAGGACAGGAATGGAGATGCAATGAAATTCGTCTATAATCCAGCAACCAGGACGGTAATTCCAGTAAGTATGGCGGGAGAGGAAATATAAGAGGATGAGATCGTGAAGGTAAAAGATTTTCTTGCCGTAATAGAGCCGTCAGACAGGGTCTTGCTCGTGAATGGAGAAGAAGAGATCTACAGAGGATATGTAAGCCTGATGCGCTATCACAAATTTGAATTAGATAAATACCTGGATGTCGATGTACTGAAAATCCGGGAGAAAACAGAGATATGGCATAAAGACTGGAAAGAAAGAGGATTAACAGCGCCATTAAGCCCAAAAGAAACGCCGGATTACTTATTCAGAGACATGAGGAACAAGGGATATTATGAAATTTACATAGGAGAAGGCCAATGAAAAAGCCGAGAAAAATCATCGGAAACCTGATTATGCTGCTGGGAGTTGCCGCCGGTCTGTATGTGGGACTGTGGATCATGCTCATCCGGCCAATTATCGAGACTGCCGCTGCATTTGATAACGGAACCATAACAGCAATGATGATAGCGGGAACAATCCTGCAGGTATTATTATCCGCGGGAACCGGTTCTGCAATCGCAGGTATTGGAATCATCGCCGGAGCAGCAGTGAAAAGATGGGGCGAAAAAAAGAAAATGCCCTGATGTTTTGGCAGAACATCAGGGCACTCGTTTAAGGCTTAATAATAATCACAATTACAGTATAGCCATAAGCAGGGGAAAAGTCAAGATTAAAGCGGAGAAAACCCGCTTTTCCATCTCGATAAACATATTAAAGATAGGACCAGAAGAGTATGGCATACGAAGGAAAGAGATACCATTTAAGAAACGCGATAGAGGTAGAGGAGTATCACTCTGGAAGGTATGGAGCACCCGGCCAAAAGAGGATTCCCCGGAAGAAGCCCACGCCGGAGCAGATTGAAAAAATCAATCAGAGAAACAAAGAGAAGCTGTGCAGGCGAAAGCTGAGACAGCATTTCGATGTGAATGACTACTTCTCTACTCTGACATACAGAAGAGAGGCCAGACCTTCAACCATGGAAGCCGCAAAAAAAGATTTTGCTGATTTCCTGAAAAAAGTAAGGCGGGAATACAAGAAGCGGGGCGAGGAGCTGAAATGGATCCGGAACATCGAGACCGGAACCAAAGGCGCATGGCACATCCATATGGTCATTAACCGGATACCGGACACCGATGTGATCATAGCTGCAGCCTGGAAGCACGGAAAGGTGCAGAACCAGCTTCTACATGAAAAAGGAGAGTTCCGGGAACTGGCTGCATACATAACCAAGACGCCCAAAACGGATCCTCGTTTGAAAGAGTCTAATTACTCAGCATCGAGAAATCTTCCCATACCAGAACCAGAAAAGAAAGAGTATCTGCGCTGGAAGACATGGGGGAAGGTCAGGATTCCCAAGGGCTGGTATCTGGATCTGGAATCCTATTATGAGGGAATCAATATCATGGGATACCGGTATCGAACCTACACGCTGCTGAGAATCGAGAGAAAGAGGAGAGGAGGGTGAGGAAAACGTACACAGTAAAAATTATAGTATCCGGAAATTCCGGAGGATATCAGGCCATGTTAAAAACAACGGACAGAGACGGGAAAAATCATGAAAAAATAATCAGCAGGGAAAAGAGCGGAACAGTAAACGGAAACCAACTGCAGGCAGTAATTGACGCAGTATCCTGCCTGAATCGTCCCTGTATGGTTGACATCTATGTGCCGTCTGATCATATTGTGACAGCCTGGAAACAGGGCTGGACAAAGCTGTGGCAGCAAAGCGGCGGGAAAAATGCCAAGGGAAAGACAGTAAGAAACTGGAAGGAATGGGAAGCCCTTCTGAAGCTCTTGACCGGACATTCCGTGAGATTTTACGAAAAGGAGAAGACTAAATGAAGCACATGAAAGTCAATGGGACAAACCAGAAGGTATACTTCCAGGAAGACTTAGATCGAATCAGGAGAAAAATGCGTATCGGAGACCGGATAGAAACGTATGTCTACAGAAACAGGCTGGGAGAATTGATTGAAAAACCCAGAAAAATAACAAGAACTGTAGTAGGAATCTACCCGCACCTGGTAGAACTGGAATCAAAAACAGCATATCCCAAGAGAATTACCATGACATATGTGGATATGTTACTGGGAAAAATCAATAAGGGAGGAAAGAAGAATGTATGACAAGTTTGGAGAATTTGACTCTGCAGAGGAGCTGAACCGGGCAGCAGCGGCCCAGTTACAAGAAGGAGATACAGAAGCAATCTATATCATTGCAAAGGAAAACGGCATTGACCGGGAGGACGCAGAGGATTACATAGATGGGCTGGTTCCGGAGCTTGCAAGTCCTCTGATGGCTGCCTATGGAAAACTGGATGTAGAAATGGAGAAATTGAACCTGGACGGGATCATGAAAGACTGGCTGGAATATATCCGGATACAGTGCCAGGAAAGCGGGACCATGGCTATGGCCGTGAGAAGAAAAGGGAAATCCCTGAAAGGCTGCATTGCCAAACTCTTAATCTGGAGCATGGAAAACGCGCATCCGGTCCCCCAGGAGGTATTAAGGGCCTGCAAAATCAATTACAGAGTGACCTTGGGAATTCCGGATATGGGGACAGCAAAGGAGATTATAAAAAAATACTATCTGGAGGGATAACCATGAAAGCATACAAGGCTACAAACAAAGACATGATCTGCAGCCAGGGGAATGGAAATTTCCAGTATCAGTTCGGATTGAACCGGGATGAAACGGCAAAAACCAGAAGAAGCGGTCTGCATTTTACAGAAGATCCCTTCCTCACACTGGACTGGTATCCGTTGGGATGCGGGAACCGGTATTTCATCTGCGAAGCCCTGGGAGATATCAGCGAAGAAAAGTCTGATAATACAATGTCATGCACAGAACTGATCATCATGGAGGAGTTAAGCTTAAAAGCATTGGCCGGACATGGAATGATGTATATGATCGATCATCCTCTTAGAAGCTGGGTGAAGACATCCCGGTACTTAAACATAAAAAAAGAGCAGGCAGCCATAAATTGCGCCGGCGCAATCGCAATTGCAAGAGGGATTCATCCGGAGGCAAAAGGACCTGCAGGAAGTTATCTGGGACTCATAGAGGAGCGAAATGGGATTATTACCGGAGCAAGGCTCCTGGAACCCGGAAAATCTACAAAAGGAATGTTCATAAAAGAAAATACCTGGTACACATTGAGAAACGGAAGAATCGTGGAGATAGACGAATGAAAAAGAGTTTTTTAAAAAGCCTTCCGAAACTGAAGGCAACTCCGGCCATGATGAAAAGAGCTGCTGCAGATACTCCGAAAACAATAAAGTTAGGATATTACAATACCTGGGAAGAGAAGAAGTATACCTATGGAATGTATTTAAGAGCCAGGAACTGCAAAGGAATTCTGAAAGTAGCCATATTTCTGACCGAAGATATGAGAGAAGGATATACCAGTCCGGCCTATGAACTCTATATCAATCCAGAAATCGGGGACTGGCTTACATATGACACACGAAAAGATAAGTGGCTGACTGCAAAACTGAATATGATTGAGTGGCCAAATTATGTGAGGCGTTCTGATAAAAAATATGCAAATCGGGATACCAATCAGACCATACGAAGAAGACTGAAGGTTGATCAGGGGGGATATGCAGGAATTTTAAAGTATCAGATAGAGAAAAGAGAAGAAAACCTGGTGAAAAAGTACAAAAGAGAAACCGAACCATGGGATATGGACATGGAACTGGTACCAGAACATCTTCCGAAAAACTGGATGGAGTGGGTAGATAAAAAAGGCATCCAGGAGCACTACATATTTTATGATTACAGCAAAAAAGGAAGCGATACTGGGTACTGCACCTATTGTAAAAAAATGGTGCCAATCAATAAGCCGAAATACAACGATATAAGAAAATGCAAGTGCTGCGGGCAGCAGGTAACTTTAAAATCTACAAAAAAATGCGGCAGTTTCTACACAAAAAGATATCCTGTTGCGCTGCTCCAGAAAACAGAAGAGGGTTTCGTTATTCGGGAGTTTGCAGCATATCGCCATTATTATGCCGGAAAACACCTGGAACCGGAAAAAAGCTGTAATGAGTTCAAGCGAATTCTGTACAATAGCAATCTAAATGGCAGATCTTATCGCTACGACGATTATAAACAGCATGAAATAAGATGGGTAAAAGAAAGTTATCTGCATGGAAATTACTATGGAGGATGGATGGAACGATGCAGTATCTATCCCTATACACTTCCAAATCTGAAAAAAACAGTTTTAAAGGAAACAGGGCTTCCGGAATATATAAAATCTCACCCCTGCATGGATCCGGAGCAGTACATGGAAGTCCTGAAACGGAATCCTGTTCTGGAGCAGATTGTGAAAGCCGGTCTTAATAAACTGGCAGAAGAAACCATAGAAAAATGGAATAAAAAGCCTTTTGGAACCGGAAATAAGCTTACAGAACAGCTCAAAATTGACAAAAGCTGCTTAAAGAGGCTTCGGCAGCAGGACGGAGGGATAACATACTTAAAATGGCTTCAGGAAGAAAAACGACTGGATACCATCATAAGTGACAAAGTAATCAAATGGTTTTCAGATGCAGAAATCGGAAGCGAAGATTTAAAATTTATCACGGATCGTATGAGCCCGGAACAGGTAAGAAATTATCTGATCAGGCAGAAAAAAGGATATCCCAAATTAGAGTATAAAGCCATTTTAGAGCAATGGAGAGACTATTTATCCATGTGCAGCGCCGCAAGGAAGAATTTACAGGATGAAATGGTTTACCGGCCCAGAGAGCTGAAACGCAGACATGATGAAATGGTCATTTACCGGGAAAAAGCAAGTATCATGGAGCGGATGAAGGGAGATCAGAAGTATGCAAGAGAATATGCTAAGAAAATGGCCGATAAGTTTCCGCAGGCAGAAGAAAATTTGAAGAAAGTAAAGGAGAAATACGAATACAGCAACGAAGATTACAAAATCATGGTTCCAGAACATCTCATTGACATCACAAGGGAGGGACATGCCCTGCATCACTGCGCCGGTGCAACGGAACGATATTTCGAGCGAATGACTACGGGAGAAACCTATATTTGTTTCCTGCGCCGTACAGACGATCCGGATATTCCGTTTTACACAATTGAGGTAGAGCCGAACGGAACGATCCGACAGACCCGAACCTATTTAGACGAAGAGACCGGGATTGAGGAGATACGACCGTTTTTAAAGAAATGGCAGCAGGAAATCAAAAAGCGCATGAAAAAAGAAGATCATGAGGCTCAGATAGTGAGTAAGAGGAAACGAGAAGAAAATATCATGGAGCTGCAGAGAGAAGGAAATACCAGGGTTCTGCAGGCTCTGATGGAAGACTTTATGGAGGCAATGTAAATGAATGAGTTAATGGAATTTCAAAGTTATGACCAGTTCAAGGCAGCTTTTGACGTAGAAGCCCGCAATCAGGCGGAGAATTTTATCCGCATGGGATATCTACTGAAAGTAGCCAGAGATACAAATATCCTGTATGAGAGCGGCTACAAAAGCATTTCCGAATTTGCTCTTCAGGAATACGGGATTCCCGGTGACGCTGTATCGAGAATGATTTCGGCCAATGACCGGTATTCGGAAAATGGATATTCTCCGAAACTGACAGACCGGTACTCAGGATATGGAAAGAGCCTGCTGTCTGAGATGCTGACACTGTCAGACGAGGTGGTAGCGGCGCTGCCGGATGGAATCACCAGGCAGGAGATCCGGGATATCAAAGCAGAAATCAAAGAAGAGCAGAAGATCACAGACCTGGAAGTGCTCATGGAGGAGCCCATGCAGCAGGACTTAGAAAGTAATCTGGCGAAAGTGCTGTACCAGTTTTACAAAGAAAACTGCAGAGAATATCCAAAACTCCACGAGATTATAAGGAATGGCCTGACGCCAAAAACAGCAATGGAGCTTCTGGCTCCTTCAGGGATCGGCGTCAAGATGGTCAGAGTTCCCGGAATTGGAAAGCTCATGCTGTCCATCAAAGGACCAGAAAGCCCTCTGGAGCTGGTAAACATCCGGACGAATGTGACAGAGGAACATACCTGGACACAGTGTATTATGGTTTTGGCTGGGATATGTGGCGGAAGCGAGGATTACAGAGATGACTGGATGCGTTGCTACGGCACACCATTTCCGGGCGAGAATGAGCCGCAAACCCAGTCCCAGACTGGATTTGAAGAACCGAAAGGAAAACCGGATAAAGGGACAATAGAGACGGCTGAGACAGAGAAAAAGATTAAACCAGCCGTAAAGCATCACGAGGAAACATCCAAAGAATCGGAAACAGCACATCCGGAGGAAAAGCAATCCGTTCTGGGACAGGATGTGAAGGAAGCTGTTCCGGAACCAAAAGAACCGGAAGCAGGAACGCAGGGGACTATTCAGGAATTTATAGGAATTATGCCGGAGCCTGAGTACGCAGAAGAGCAGAGACAATGGGAGGCCGCCAGGGATACTGCAGAAAAAATATATCTGGATTTGAAAAAATACGGTTTTTCGACCACAAAAGAATTTTCTCTGCTTCTGGAGAGTGTAGAAGATTCGGCCAGACAGCTACTAAATACACTACAAGCAATTAAAATGGGGGACGCATGGGAAAAAGTATCATAGAACAGGAAGAAGGATGCTGCTATCTGTGCGGACGCTGGATGAAAATCCGGGAAAAACATCACATATTCGGGGGATCAAACCGGAAATGGTCTGAAAAATACGGATTAACAGTCTATCTGTGCTGTGAATGCCATAGAGGACGAAGCGGAGTCCATTTTAATGCAGAAATTATGGATGAGCTTCACAAGACGGGGCAGCAGGCGTTTGAAAAACACCACACAAGAGCAGAATTTATGAAAATTTTTGGCCGGAACTACTTAGAAAATGAAAACGAGAAAAAGCCGGAATCCCAGTCTGGGACTGGGTTTTCTGGAATTATATGGATGGAGAATGTATGAGAAAGAACCTATATGGAGAGCGAGTGCTCGTTAAGTGTAAAAACTGTGGAAATATTGAGCATTTTCGTATCCTAAATCAGGAAGGAATTTGGTTTTGCGAAAAATGCCATGAAGGAAATTACATCAGGGGAAAACTAAAGAGGGTATATGCCGTATGTGAGTGTGGCCGCTGCACGAAGTATTTGACAGATATACAGGATAGACTTTTTGATGCGGCGTGCGATACCTGTAAAGCGCCGGTAACGGTAGAATGGAACCAGAAGAAATATGCATTTCTAACCGTAAAAAATTGAGGTAATGCGCCTAAGGGCATTACATAGATGTATTTGCCAGTTGCTATTGTGTCACGGCAAAAGCCATTGGTACTGCCCCGCTGACTTTGGCGGGGCAGGGAAAGGAGAAACATGAAAAGAATTGATAAGATAAAGAACATGAAACCGTGTGAAATGGTTGAGTTATTCCACGAAGCTCCATTTGACTGCGCGGAAAGATGTCCGGATTTCGGAAATGGATGTCTTGCCACATGTGAGCATGATACTGGAAGGGAAATGATACGAGAATGGTTGGAGGAAGAAGTATGAAAGGAAGTATAAGAGTAAGAATTGAGCCAAGAAAGAAAACAGACCGGCATGGATATCTCTGTATGCCCCTAAAGGAAAATGTACCGCACCCAAAGAATGAGAGCTGGAAATTAACTACATGCAAAGGCTGTGGCCGCGAGTGCTGGGACAGGCCGTATCCAAAGGATATGTACTTTGACGGGAAATTGTGTACAGAGTGCGCGATTAGAAAAAATTTGGGATAGGAGGACGGAAATGAAAAACTGGAAATTACCGTTGATTATCATTGGAACAGTGTTAGTAGTGATTTTGGGTTGCGTGTTTGGAGTGCAATCAGCACGGAACCGGGCAATCAGTCTTGAGGAATCGGTTTATACAGCTGAATCTGATATTAAGGTGCAAGAGAAGCGTAGAGTTGACTTGGTTTATAATCTGGCAGACTGCGTAAAACAGTACGACAAGCATGAATCAGAAACATTGACTGGGCTTGCGGATGAAATGAGTAAAGGGAACAGCGTTGAAGATGTAAATAATGCGATTGCAGCAGTCACATATGCTTACCCAGAACTGAAAAGCAATGAGAATTATAAGCAGCTCATGAATGAACTTTCTATCACTGAAAATATGATTGCTCAATACCGGGAGAATTACAATAAATCTGTAACAGCCTATAACCGATATGTGAAGAAGTTCCCGACAAGAATCTTTCTTGATTGGACAGGATATGAGGTTTTGGAGTTTCAGAGGTTAGATTATCAAGCACCAGTAGATGCTCCGCAATCACTTTTTGAGGAATAGCTTATGGAAGTAACCAAGCGTGAAATCATAATAAGCATTGCCGTAGCAGCAATCATGCTGATAATCGGATTTTCCATATCTGGAAAAATCATAGATGCTCAGAACGATAAAAATGCCGAATACCAAAAGGCAGTACATATTGAGGATTCAGAGTTATTCCAGTATGGAATGGATACCAATGTAGGAAATGCTTTTGTATATGGAGATCTGAAAGCTGTTGATGTAGTAACATTTGATGAAATTGGTGGAGAGTATCTTTATGTGGAAAAAGTAAAAGAAAAACATACATTGCATACTAGAACATATACAGTTAAAGTCGGAAAAACTACCACAGTGCGAACAGAAACATACTGGACATGGGATGAAGTGAATCGGGAAAATAAACAAAGTTTGGAGATAATGTTTTGTGGAGTTGTATTGCCTAGTATAAAAGTAGAAATACCAGATACAGAATACATTGATACCATAAAAGAATCTAGTGAAATAAGATATAAATATTATGGAACACCCATTAAGCATACTGGAACTGTTTACACCAAATTATCTGACGGAACGATTTTGGATAATTCCAGATTTTTTAAAGATTATACGATTGAACAGGCATTAGACAGTTGCACTTCTGGTGTTGGAAATGTAATGTTTTGGGCTTTGTGGATAGTGCTGACTGTAGGTACTGTAGTTGGATTCTGTTATTTGGATAACAGGTGGTTGGAAGATTAAGAACAGGAGGAAGGCCGATGGGCAAGAGCAGAGCGAATAAACAGAACCGCCTTCGGGCGCAGATTAAGCGGCAGAAGAATGATGTTTATAAGTTTAAGGGGGCAGGGAAAAAATGAAAAAGATTAAATTCTTCCCGGCGCCGCATGTGGAAGTCCGGGTAAGTGTGACGGATGAGATGGTTGCAGACCTGCGGGAGTGTGACCGGATGTCAGAACACGATGAGATAAAAGACTGCGACACCTGCAGCTGGCGGGAAGTTGAAATAGGAGCGGAGGGGGTGTGTGGATTTCTGGCTGTGTTGGAACAGGTGAAGGAGGATGGAGAGATGGAAAGATTAACACAGAAAGATGAGCAAGGGAACTGGATCCTGAGAGGCGCGCTGTGGGAAAGCCTGCGTGAAGGACAGGTTATCACAAAAGAACTGTGGGAGCGGCTGTATGGGGCGCTCTGGAAGCTGATGGAGTACGAGGATACCGGATTAAGTCCGGAAGAGGTGGAGCAGCTAAAAGAGAACCAGAGATGGATTCCAGTGGAGGAGCGGCTGCCGGAGCCGTATCAGGAGGATTAACAATGGATTATGGATATTACAACATGGACTGCATGGATGGGATGCGGGAATTTCCAGATAAGTTTTTCGACATTGCGATTGTGGATCCGCCCTATTTTTCAGGACCAGAAAAGAGAGGGTTCTTTGGACGAAAGGTAAGCCCGATAGGAGTGCAGCGCATCTATGAATCATTACAGGCATGGGAGGTTCCAGGAGAGGAATATTTCCTGGAACTGGAACGGGTGTCAAAGCATCAGATTGTATTTGGCTGTAATTATTTTGACTGGCACTTCCCGCCGGGGAGGATTGTCTGGGATAAATGTAATGATACCAGTTGCTTTTCCAACTGCGAAATCGCTTCCTGCAGCCTGCATGATTCGGTCAAAATTTTTCGGTATATGTGGTGCGGGATGATGCAGGGAAAGAGCGTATCTGAGGGAAGGATTGCCCAGGGAAATAAAAAGCTAAACGAGAAGCGCATCCACCCAACCCAGAAACCAGTCAATCTTTATCGTTGGCTAACCCAGAAATACATACAGCCAGGGTGGAATGTGCTGGATACGCATGTAGGGAGCGCCAGCAGCCTGATTGCCTTCGAGGAGGCAGGGGTACGTTATGTGGGGTTTGAAAAGGATCCAGGAATGTATCAGAGATCCAGAAAGAGGCTGGATGATTTTAGGATGCAGTTGATACTGAGGGATTTTGGAATTTAGGAGGTGAATCCGGATGAAGAATGCAGAGGGCTATCCTAACCCGACAGCAGGGAGGCGAGACCAGTGAACAAAACTAGAAGACGATGCATGAAATTGAGTGATTATAATATCACTAGAGCAAAGTATAATGAACTGAAATATTTCTGTATGCAGTATAATGAGAAGAAGCAAGAATTGCAAAAGAGTTATGGTTTGAGAAATGTCGTTAATGATGGAATGCCTAAGGGAAATATTCCCGGGAACCCCGTAGAATGTGTAGCAATACGAAATGCGATGTTGCGGTCAGATATTGAGATGATTGAACAAACAGCTATGGAGGCAGATTCAGAAATTTATCAATGGATTATAAAGAACGTAACTGAGGGATTGCCGTATGAATATATGGATGCACCGATAAATAGAACAGACTTTTATTGCATTAGAAAATACTTCTTTTATTTACTTTCGTTAAAAAGATAAAAAATATGTTCACTACAAAGGGCTACTTCCGTGATATTATGTTATCATGGTTTAAATCAAAGGTGGACAGGCCATTGGCTTTTTTCACAGTATTACCCAAGAAAGTCCTTACCAGAGCGGCAGGGGCTTTTCTTTTGGAAGATTTTAGGGTATGATGGAAGAAAAACGAAGGCTTGTTGAAGTTGGAAGCCTGAATATCATATAAAAGAACAAAATAGTAAGTAATGTAAAAGAGCATCCAAGGCGGGTGCTCTTTTACTATATTGCACAGGGAGTTGCATATGTTAAAGGCATGTAAATATTGTGGAAAAATACATGAGAGTAAATTTGATTGCGGGAAAAAGCCAAAGAAAAGAAAAAGAGGAAGTGCGTCAGATAAATTTCACAGTTCGAATAGATGGACAGAAACAGCAAGAGCGATTAAAGAAAGAGATCATTACCTTTGTCAGGCATGCCTTCATAATCTGGACGGCGCGGGTGTGAGATACACAACAGATGCGCTTGAAGTTCACCATATAGTTCCGGTATCCGAGGACTGGGATTTGAGATTTGATTGGAGTAATCTTATAACCCTATGCAGATGCCATCATGAATTGGCAGAAAGTGGTGCACTTGGGAGATGCGCACTGCAAAAGCTAAACGAGCAGAAGTATCCCCCCGGGGGATCATAAAATTTTTTAGAAAAGTTGCAAGACCGACGCCCCACCTTTTTACACAATTTTTTCCCACATCAGCTTTTGAAAGGAGATGGAAGTAATGCCAACACCGTCAAAACCGGTAAATGTGATTCGTCTGGAAGGAAAATCCCATCGGACAAAGAGAGAGCTGGCTGAGAGAGAAAAGGCAGAGGAACAGCTTCTTACGGGCAAAATACTGAAAGAGCGAAAAGAGGTAAAGGAAAATGAAATCGCTCATAAAGAATTTGTCCGGATTCAGAAGCTCTTGAAAAATATCGAAAAAAACGATGATTTGTACAGTGCGACAATCAATAGATACTGCTTGATGCAGGCAGAATGTCTGGAATTTATTGAAAAAAGAGAGATGATGTATCAGCAGATGATTGATCTGGAAGAGGACAAGGAAAGCTTCCGGGATAGAGATGATCTTACGACGTATTACAAACTACAGGCACAGATGCAAAAAAGTCTTTTGGCCCTGGATAGACAAGTACAGGCAAAACGTAAGATGCTTCTCGATATTGAGAAAGAAAATATTATGACTATTGCTTCCTCTATTCGCTCTGTTCCTAAGAAAGCTGAGAAAAAAATGAATCCTCTTTTGGAGGCGCTAAATGGAAGTTAACGAGGGAAAGGCATATTTATATGCAAAATGGTGTTTAGAAGAACAAGAAGGAAAGGTTCCGGGTTATGTAAAAAAACAAGCACAGAGCTGGCTGCAAATTGCAGATGGAGACGATCCGGATGCTATCGTAGATGAGGTTGCGTATAACAAAATATGTCGTCTTATGAAAATTATGAATCATCCGGATTTGCAATGTCCTATCTATGATGGATTAGAAGACTATGCATGGCTGTTGATTATTGCAGTTTTATGTACAAAATGCAGAAATACAACACAGAATATTCGTTTTTATACAACTGCAGTATTAGAAATTGCACGAAAGAATTTCAAAACATTCAATAGTGCGGTTATTTTCATTCTGCTGATGTTGACCGAACCGAACTTTTCCAGATTCTTTTCTGTAGCTCCGGATCTGGCTCTTTCATCGGAACTTAAGGGCGCCATCAGGAAGATAATCAAGGTAAGTCCGGCTCTGTATGATGAAATTGACCCAGCTTTTAAGATTTTAAGAAGTCAGATTATCTGTATTTTAAATGATAATGAGTACACGCCACTGGCGTACAGCCAGGATGGCATGGATGGAAAGCTGGCCAATGCATTTTTGGCGGATGAGGCTGGTGCTCTGGATGATTATCCAGTAGAAGCAATGCGATCCTCGCAGATTACTTTGTTCAATAAACTGGGGATTATCATCAGTACCCAGTACCCGAATGATAATAATGTCATGATTGACGAGATTGACATTGCAAAAAAGACGTTGGATGGATTGCTGGAAGACCGAAGAACCTTTTCGTTACTGTATGAGCCAGATGCAGATCTGCAGCAGGGTGATAATTGGATGATGGATGACAGAGTCATATATCAGAGCAACCCTGTAGCGGTAGCGCATGAGTATATATTCGATGAAATCAAAAAGAAGAGAGCACTTGCAGTCCTGTATGAAAATAAGCGGGAAAATTATCTTTGCAAACATAACAATATTCTCTATAAAGGACTTGGAGTTGAAGGTTTTATTGATATCCAAAAGGTAAAATTGTGCCGGCGCAACTCAAATCTGGACTGGTGGTATGGCCGCAAGGTATGGGTAGGATTTGACCTATCACAAACAGATGACAATACGGCTGTTGCAATAGTAACAGAAGAAGACAATATCATATATGCCCGCGTCATGGGATTCCTTCCAGGCGATAAAGTAGAAATTAAATCCATGAAAGAAAAAGTGGATTATAAGCGGGCAGAGGCTGCAGGAGAATGCACTGCTTGTGGTGATGAGGTAATAGACTACTCAGTCGTAGAAAAATATATTTTGAATCTGGAAGAAAATTATGGTGTGGAAGTCCAACAAATCGGATATGACCGATGGAACGCAATAAGTACAGTACAAAAGCTAGAGGCTGCAGGGATGACCTGTGTTGAAATCAAACAGCACAGTTCTGTACTACATATGCCGACAAAGCTTCTGAAAGAGGCGATTCTGGGACAGACGTTTCAATATGATGCCAATCGTCTATTAGAGATTAATTTCCAGAATGCGCGATGCACAGAAGATACGAATCTTAATAAATATGTAAACAAGAAAAAATCAACAGGAAAAGTGGATATGGTAGTAGCAATGATCAATGCAATCTATCTTCTGCAGCAGGATATGTTATATGGAGATGGAGGGCTTGTAGTACAAGTTTGCTGATGAATAGAAGGAGAAAATAATGAATTTTTTCAAAATGAGAGCAGATCCAGAACAGATGCAGGAGAAGCAGAGCCAATCTGCAGAAGATGCACTTCTGGTGGCAAGTATCGCAGATGATATTATGACACGCGAACAGGCAATGAATGTACCGTCGTTTGCAGCCTGCGTGAACAAGGTTTCAGAAACGGTGTCAACGATTCCCTTCAGACTTTACAGGACTGATGATAAGGGGAGATTGGAAGAAATAAGAGATGATAAACGGGTGCAGCTCTTGAATGAGGATACGGGAGATACCTTAGATGGCGTTCAGTTCAAAAGGGCAATGGCGAGGGATTATCTTTTGGGAAAAGGAGGATACGCATATATCAATCGTTATGGCTTGGAAATTCAGTCAATCCACTATGTACAGGAAAGTGAAATTTCTTTCATGTATGACGTAGATCCAATATTTAAGGATTATGATATTTTGGTTCGTGGAAGTTTGTACAAGCCGTTTGAATTCCTGAAAATTCTCAGAAATACTGAAGATGGAATGTGCGGAAGGAGCATTATCAGCGAAAACAGCGAGGTAATTAGCGTTACATACAATTCTTTGAAGTATGAGAAAAACCTGGTTAAAACCGGCGGAAACAAGAAAGGATTTATTAAGGCTGCCAGTAAACTGAGGCAGGAGGCTATAGATGCATTAAAAGCAGCATGGAGAAGACTATATCAGAATAATACAGAAAATGTTGTTGTTTTGAATAACGGACTTGAATTCCAAGAGGCCAGCAATACTTCTGTGGAAATGCAGCTAAATGAAAATAAGAAAACAAATGCAGATGAAATATGTAAGTTGTTTGGAATGCCAACATCAATGGTTTGTGGAACACCTACGGAGCAGGACAGAGCCGATTTTGTACAATTTGCTTTAAATCCAATTTTAAAAGAGTTTGAATGTGCTTTAAACAGGGACCTTCTTCTTGAAAAAGAGAAAGGGAGCTGTTTTTTTGCTGCTGACACTTCGGAATTGACGAAAGGAGATATAGAAAAACGGTATAGGGCTTACGAAACAGCCAGCCGGAACGGATTTCTTCAGATTGATGAGATTCGAAGAAAAGAGAATTATCCACCTTTGGGGCTGGATTTTGTCCGTCTTGGATTGCAGGATGTACTGTTCGATCCTGAAACTCGTCAATTTTACACGCCAAATACAAATGAAACTGGCGGAATCGGAACGATGAAACCGAAAGGAGGTGAAGAAGAGTGAGAATTGAACTGAGAGCAGATAGTGTATTGATTGAAGGTTATGTTAATGCAGTGGCAAGAGATTCCAGGCCTATGAGAGACAAGGACACGGGGAAGAGATTCGTGGAACAGATTGTTCCAGGAGTTTTTAAACGTGCCCTGGAGCAGAATGAGGTTGATCTGCTTCTGGATCATGACAATAACCGCAAGCTTGGCTCGACACAGACAAATTTGAGTCTCGTCGAAGATGCAATCGGACTGAAGGCACGAGCTGAAATTACAGATCCGGAAGTAATTCAGAAGGCCAGAGAAAAGAAACTCAGAGGCTGGTCTTTTGGTTTCCTCGAACTGGATGCCAGCGAAGAGGACATGCCTAACGGCATGAAGCGCAGATTTGTTGAGGACATGAAGCTTGTGGAGGTTTCATTGATTGATGAAAAGAAAATTCCTTGTTACACAGGCACAAGCATTGAGACACGCGCAAGCGGAGAATCCATTGTGACAACGGAACTGTTAGAAACACGCGCAGAGTACGTTGAGGCAGAAACCCAGAGAGAAAATACGGACTATGAAGTATACCGAAATAGAATCAAAAATTTAGAAAAGGAGAAGTAATTTATGAGAAAAAAAGCATTAATTAGAAAAACAATTCAGAAACGCGCGGAGGATCTTAAGACTTTGCAGGAGCAGAGAGCGGATAAAATCCAGCAGATGAAGGATCTGAGCGACACAGCAGAAACAGAAAAGAGAGCATTTTCTGAAGAGGAAGAGACTCAGTTTGATACTCTGGAAAAGGATGTTCAGGCAATTGATAAGACTATTGAGCGTATTGAAAGAGCTAGAGCCATCAAGCTGAAAATAACTACCAACAAAGAGCATAAGGATCTTGAAGAGAAGGAACTGGAAGAAAGAGAAGAGAGAGCATTCGAGGCTTACATCCGGAAGTCTTGCGGTGCTGATAATGTTCAGGAAAGAGCTGGCGAACAGAACCTGACGATGGGCAATAACGGAGCAATTATTCCGACCACTATCGCAAACCGGATCATCACTGCAGTTAAGGATATCTGTCCAATTTACGCCAGAGCAACTATGTATCATGTCAATGGTACGCTGAAAGTACCTGTATGGGGAAAGGCGAACACCTCTCACGATATCACTGTAGGATATCAGGAAGAGTTTACAGAGCTTACTGCTGATTCTGGAAGATTTACAAGCATCGACTTGTCTGGATATTTGGCAGGAGCACTGACTTTGATTGGAAGAACTGTGGCCAACAATACACAGGTCAATGTAGTAAGTTTCATTATCGGAGAGATGGCAAAGGCAATTGCAGAGTTTTTAGAAAAAGAACTGCTTACTGGAACTACAAAAGCCCAGGGAGCTTTAAATACTACAAATAAAATCACTGCTGCATCTGCCACTGCAATTACAGCGGATGAACTTATCAGCCTTCAGGCATCGGTAAAACAGGCATATCAGAAAGACGCTTGCTGGATTATGAATCCTACGACATTCACTATGCTTCGCAAGCTGAAAGACGGTAACAACAGATATTTGCTGCAGGATGATATCACAGGAGAATTCCCGTATCGTTTACTCGGTAAGCCAGTTTATGTTTCTGATAATATGCCAGACGCAAAAGCAGATGCAAAGACGGTGCTTTATGGGGATTTAAGTGGCTTATCTGTGAATATGAGAGAAAATGTGCAGATCCAGGTACTTCAGGAGAAATATGCGACTCAGCATGCAGTTGGTATTGTTGCGTGGTTTGAGTTCGACTCTAAGATTACAGATGCACAGAAACTAGCAGTTCTGGTCATGAAAAACGGCTAAGGAGGAAGGATATGAAAGTCAGTGAGATAACAATACGTGATATTTGTCGACAGATTCGAGAGGAGGAAAATTATCTTACAGTAGATGATGTAATTCATCTGGAAGCGCTTAAAAAAGCTGCAATCGAATTTGTGAAAGGATACACTGCCCTGAGTGAAGTGGAATTAGATAAGCATGAGGATATCACGATTGTTATCCTGACTCTGATTTCTGATATGTATGATAATAGGCAGATGACTGTGGATAAAAATAATGTTAACAGGGTAGTAGATACTATTTTGGGTATGTACTGCGAGAATTTGTTATAGGGCGGTGAAGTAATGAACGCAGGAGCTTACCGCGAACCGATAACGATAGAGAAGGCCAACGGATTTACAACCGATGATGTTGGAAATCGTGTTACCGATTGGCAGGAGCATTTTAGGGGATATGCTTATATGAATAACCTGTCCGGGACAGAGTACTGGGAAGCGGCCCAGACACAGGCAGAAAACACAGTTATGTTTATTCTTCGATATCATCCAAAGCTATCTGTTGTAAAAGCACGAGATTTCCGTTTGTTACACAGAGGAAATATTTACGATATAAGCAGTGTAGACAATGTTCAGTACAAGAATGAAACAGTTAAAATTCGGGCTACAGCAAAGGAGTAACCGATGGCGACAATTAATATCGAATCTCTTGGAAGCGAGATTGCAAGAATGATGGATGAATATGCTGCTGATGTGACAATGGATTTAAAATCAGATGCAAAAGCCGTAGCAAAAGAAGCGGTAAAGGAGCTGAAACAAAAATCTCCAGAGGGAGCGGGCAGCAGAAAGGGGCATTATAAAGATGGATGGGGCATAACTGTGCAAGAAGAAACTGGAAATTCTATAGGAATTACCATTCACAATAAGAAAAAGCCTGGTCTTACACATTTGCTGGAAAATGGACATGCAAAACGTGGAGGCGGTCGAGTGGCCGCTATTCCGCATATTGAACCGGTAGAGAAAAAACTGATTCACGAATATGAGAAGCGGCTTGAGGAGAGACTTTCAAGATGACAAAAAGTGAAATTTTGAGGATGATACAATCCATGGGATTTCCGGCGGCCTATAGTCATTTTTCAGAAGGTGAAGCTCCGGATCCTCCCTTTGTAGCGTATCTTTATCCAAGCAGTAACAATTTTTCTGCGGATGGGGCTGTATATCAAGATGTAAATGAGTTAAATATTGAACTTTACACTGATAAGAAGGATATAGAGGCAGAAAAGAAGGTAGAATCTGTATTAAAAAAGTACGGGTTTTTTTATGAAAAAACGGAAATATACCTTGATACAGAAAAAATGTACGAAGTACTTTATGAAATGGAGGTTTTAATACATGAGTAATAAAATCAAATACAATTTAAAAAATGCCCATTATGCAAAGCACAACATTGGACTTGAAGGGGCATTGGAATTTGATACGCCGGTTCCGATTCCTGGATCTGTGAGTATTTCTCTTAATGCGCAGGGAGAAATTTCGCAGTTTTATGCGGATGGAATTGTGTATCATAAGGCAGAGGCTAATAACGGCTACGAGGGAGATTTAGAGGTAGCTCTGCTTCCGGAAAGTTTCCGGACTGACATCTTGGGAGAAAAGACAGATGCAAAGGGGATTTTGATAGAAAATGCGAACGCAAAGCAGGCAACATTTGCATTACTGTTCGAGTTTGATGGAGATGAGAAAGCTATTCGTCATGTACTTTATAATTGCGCAGCAAGCAGGCCATCTATTGAATCCAATACCAAGGAAACATCTATTAATCCATCAACCGAAAAGCTTACTATTTCTGCCACGCCACTTGCAGATGGAAAAGTAAAGGCTAAAACGGGAGATAAGGCAGATGATACGGTTTATGATAACTGGTATAAAACTGTATATATTTCAAATAGTGAGGGATTAGCATAAGGAGCGCGTATGGAAAAAGAGATTTTTGTTGGTGATAAAAAGATATCAATAAAAGCATGTGCCAGCACTGCAATTCGATATCAGCAGGTGTACGGAGAACATATTGACAAAGAAATGTTTCATGCTGTAGGAAGCGGAAAAGAAAAGGTATTTAATGGCGGTATTTATGAAAATGCCGGTAAGCTTCTTTATATCATGGCTTGGCATTGCAATCCACAGAATATGAAACTGGATCGTAATGCAGCTATGGACTGGTTGGATTCGGTAGGATCATTGAGTGCAGACAATGTAAAAGATATTGTATCCTTATTTTTTCGAAAATAAGCGCACTTATGTGATACAGAAGAAAATGGAACGTGGACCAGAGCGAGAAATTACTCCAGCGCTTCTTCTGTTGCGTTGCAAAGAATTGGGATTATCTATGGAAGAATTAAATGAAATTACAGAAGGGATGGTTCTGGATCTTTTAGCAGAAAGAAGCAATGATGAGTGGTATAGAACGAATGGTGCTGTTTATAAGGCAAACCAAGAAGATTTTGATAGGTTTTAATTGAGAAAATCAGTTCTTCATGGTAAAATCAAGCCATGAAGGAGGGGGAGCAATGAAAAATGCAAAAACAAGAAAACCTAAAATTAGAGGATTGTGGTATATGCATTTGATGTTACTGGTGTTCTGGCCTCTTTCTATTCTGGAATACATTCGAATTAGCAAGGAAAATAAGCGAATTGGAGAAGAATGGGACTGGAGAGTGCAGACTATGTACTGGATAGTGGCTCCATGTGTGATTCTTATTATGACAGCAATTTGGATTTTTGTGTTTTTGTTTTTTAAATTTATGTAAACAATAATGGAATATCAGTTAGACACCCGGAATGTCGGGTGTCTTTTTTAATGCCAGAAGGCAGGTGAGAAATAATGGCAAAAAAGAAAATTACTGGAATTACAATTGAAATCGGAGGAAATACAACAAAACTGAATGAAGCATTACAGAAAAGTAATGCCGAGATTCGAGAATCCCAGAAAGAATTGATTGAAGTAGAGAAACTTCTGAAAAATAATCAGGATAATACAGAACTTCAGCGGCAAAAACAGGAATCTCTAACAACAAGTATTGAGAAAACAAAGGAAAAGCTGGAAATTCTGAAAAAGGCTAATGATGATGTAGCGAGAAGTGCATCAAATTATGATTCTTGGAAAGCAAAGTATGATCCGATTAAAAAGGAAATCGATGAAACCAGGAAGCGTCTGGCCGAACTTCGAGATGAGCAGGAACTGCTTAACAAGGTTGGGGATATAGATACTGATTCTTACAAGAATCTTCAAGAGGAAATAAAGGAAACAGAAAAGCGCTTAAATGGTTTAAAAAAAGAAGCGAAAGCTGTAAGCGAAGAATTTGGGAATCCAGTAAGTCCGGAACAGTATAATGCATTTCAGCGCGACATTATTGCCACTGAAGCGGAATTAAAAAAGTTATCAGAACAGCTCGACGATACAAGCAATGCATCAAATAAAACTGGAAGTGAGTTTAGCCAGGCCAGAGAAAAACTTTCGGGGATTTGCGATATCGCTAAAGGCGGTGCGATTCTGGAGGTCGGAGAGCAGATTGAGGAACTTGGAGCAAAGGCTCAGGAGGCCGGTGCGTATATCTGGAATTTGGCAGATGATTATACCAATGCAACCACGAGGGCATCGGCATATTTTGGAGAAACTGGAGCGAAGGCAGAACAGACGGCTTCGATTATAGAAAATGTTTATCTTGGTGGTGTTGGGGATAGCCTAGGACAAGTATCAGATGCGGTGATTTCTGTAAAAAAGAATATTGAAGGCTTAGACCAGCAGACAATGGAGAACATTACTCAGCAGGTGATTACGCTTGATGAACTGTATGGCATTGATATGAATGAAACTCTCCGGGGAGTAAATTCTTTAATGGTGCAGTTTGGTACAGATGCCCAAACAGCCATGGATATGATTGTTGCGGGAACCCAAAATGGACTTGATAAGACGAATGAGTTGGGTGATAACGTAGCGGAGTATGCCGGAAAATTTGCCCAGGCTGGATATTCTGCAGAAGAGTACTTTCAGCTTTTAAACAATGGGCTGGATGGCGGAGCCTATAACTTGGATAAAGTGAATGATGCTATCAATGAAGTTACCACAAGGCTTTCTGACGGAACTATATCGGATGCGATAGGAACATACTCTCAGGAGACTCAGAATCTGTTTGAAGCCTGGCAGAATGGTAAAGTTTCCCAGAAAGCAGTGATAGATTCTATTGTAGAAGATATTGGACGAGCCCAGACAGAGCAAGAGGCTCTTAACCTGGCGGCAACTGCATTCGGTACGATAGGAGAGGACTTCAATCTTAGATTTGTGCAGTCTTTAAGCTCTGTTGGAACTGCCTATGAAGATGTATCAGGAAAAGCGCAAAACATGTATCAACAGACTACAACACCTCAGCAGGAGCTGACAGCAAAGATGAGAGAGCTGCAGGAGGAGCTTGCGCCAATTGGGATACAGCTGATGGAGCTGGCGAGTCAGATCCTTCCTCCGCTCATGGATGTAGTAAAAAGATTTTTGGGATTTTTATCGGAAAACCCGACTCTCATGAATATAATCTTGGCAATAGGAACCATAATTTCGGTATTGGGAACCCTCATGCCGATTATTTCGGCGGTAGCAGGTGCAGTAGCTGTATTCGGAAGTTCAGTTCTTGCGCCGATTATTGGAATTATTGCCGGTGTTGTTGCTGCAATTTCTTTGGTTGTTGCAGCATTTACAAATTGGGGAACTATTACAGAGTGGTTAGGAAACCTTGTCAGTACAGTTTGGGAATCAATTAAAACGAATATTTACGATGGGGTCACGGAAGCAAAAGAGACGATTTCTAACACAATTTCAGCGATTGAGTCAGCTTGGAGCGCTGGATGGACATCGATTAAGACAATAGCAACTAATGTAGTAACAAATATTCGTAATATGATTTCATCCTGGATTGAGAATATCAAAGAAAAAATTCGTGCAGGTATGGAAGCTATCCGACAAACTTGGGATGCAATGAAAACAAACGTTGTGCAAACTGTGACTGTGATGAAAGATAATACGATTGGGCTGTTTGGAAACCTTAAAGATAAAGCAATTGAAATTGTAGAAAATCTAAAGTCTGCAATTGGGGGGAAAATTTCACAGGTAAAAGATACAATCATAGATGGGATTGGAGAAGCTGTAGATTGGATTAAAGAATTACCATCCCAGGCAATTCAATGGGGAAAAGATCTCATCGATGGATTTATTGAGGGGATCCGGTCTATGCTGGATGATTTAGGAGATGTAGTAGATGATGTTGTAAGCTCCGTGACGGATTTTTTGCATTTTTCCAGGCCGGATAAAGGGCCGCTTCGGTATTATGAAGAGTGGATGCCCCACATGATGCAGGGATTGGCAAAAGGAATCCATGACAATCGATATTTAGTGGAAGATGAGATTAAGAGCCTAGCAAATAATATATCTGAATTCGTAAATCAGCCTCAGGCACGGCAGCCTGTGAATTTGCAAAATCAGACCGTTATCAACATGGACGGACGTATCGTCGCAGAGACTGTAAATGAGAGATTGGGGATTCTGCTTTAAGGAGGAACGATGATAAGGCAATTCTATCTGGAGAATGACATTGGAGTGCGGTGGAATCTAAATAATCCAGAAAGCGGATTGTTAATTAATCCGTCTGGATTAGGGTATAGCATGAAAACATCCTATACAGAAATTGGGCATAGTTTTATCCAGAACTTTTTAAAAGAGAAGCAGCAAGATATTCAAGGAACGATAGTTTTTGGAACGGAGAAGCCTTATACAGCATATGGAGCGTTTATCAGTTTTATCAATATGACACAGACGCTTAGACTGGTATATAAAATAAATTCTGGAGAGTATTACCGGGATGTAGATTTAGTTGATCTTGAAAAAAGTGAGTTAAAAGCGACAAAGATATTAGAGTGTGATGTAGTGTTTCGGTGTAAAGGATTATTTTATTCAGATCACATTGACAGATTTGTGATTACGCGTGAGAAGGGAGAACTTCGATGGGATTATAGATGGCCGGCCAGGTTCAGCGATTATGCGAACAGAAGTGTTATCATAAACAATAATGGACATGTGCCGGCTGCGTTCGAAGTGTCATTGCATGGTTATTGTGAGAATCCAGTTATATCTATTGTATATGGCGGGAAGGAAATTCACAGAGTTCGCTTTCCGACTATTTTACAGCAAAATGAACAGATTCTTTATAGTTCTGTAGATGGGAACTTGTATTGTCTACGCGTGGATGCAAGTGGAAATGAAGAAAATTTTGCAGATTCTTTAGATATTAATAACAGCAACTTCTTTAAATTGCCGGTTGGAGACTCTGAAATTAGATTCAGCTCAGATACCGGAGCAACAAATAGGACGGTGCTTACTGTATATAAATTTTATAGGACGGTGTGATTATGCTTGCGTATGTACTGGATAATAAGAATTTGAAAATTAAGGATATTCTAGAATTTGAACAATACGAATTCAAGGAAGATATTGATTATTCAGATAAAGGAAGTATTACGGTGGCAAGGAAACCAAATATCGATGATGATGATTATGTAATTTGCAAGAACGATAACCATATAGAATTTATCGGTATCTGTGAAACCTACAAAAGCACCAGCGCTGAACAGGAATATGCAATTACATTGTTGCAGAAAGAGAGCTTATTTGACCGACAAATTTTTGCAGAGCAAGAAAAATTAATTGCAACAGTAGGAATCGAAGATTTCATAGTGTTGGCCATTAAGAAAAATTTTGTTGAAAGTGGAGATGCGTTTATGGATAAATCCTATATTACTGTAAACGCAAAAACCCATACAATGGTTGCAGCGAAAGTCGAGACGGAGAATGGGGTTTATAACTTAAAGACTTATTTAGGTAACGCGAAACAGTACTATGGAATTTTTTTGGATTTTGAATTTTACGAGAATCAGTTGATTATTAAAGTACATAAGCGGGATGATGCTGTGATACCTATTGATATTGGAGTAACAGATATATCGGACTATCAAGAAACTTATTCTGTTTCTGTTCTGGCTAAATTGCTGGTCAATTGGAAGATTCCGGATCGAGAAGACAGCGAGGGCATTGTGACAGTTGGGCCGATGACTCAACGGAAGTTTTTCTTGCTTGCAGACCGTTCTATAACAGAAGATATTACTGATGTGAACCGGGCAGCAGGGATATCTAAGAGTGTGTATATAGAAACGGAAACAGAAGAAGAAATGCTTCAGCAGGTATATAATGAGTTTTCTTCTAATCAGTATAGCCATAAGATTTCATTTTATCTAAATCGGAATAGCCGGTTATATCCAGAATCCAGATTTTATGTAGGAAGGAAATGCATCATCAGAACCAAGTCAGGTGTAAGGACATCAATAATTACCAAGTCAGAAGTGAAAAACACATCAGGAATGATATTGTTGACGTTTGGAAAATTAAAAATTACTTTGATTGAAAAATTGAGGAGGTAAAAGGATATGATCAACGGAATAACATTTCCGGAACAGCTGATGACCAGTGCAAATTTTGCACATTTTATGAATACATTTTTAAATCATTCCAACGGCATTACAAAAGGATGTGAAATCAGTTTTTCTGGAATTAATGTGTTTGTACAAAAAGGATATTTTATTGCATTTGGGAGAATGGTGCAGATTGTCGGTACAGAAGAAATACCTTCCCCGGAAGTTTTATCTGGAAAATTGTACTGTAAAGTGATTTTTGAGATTGACTTGTCAAAGGAAAATACCACAGATGAATTTAATCAAGGAAGATTTGTGACATTGACATCTACCTCTGCCTACCCTGCGGTGAGGCAGGAGGATTTGGATAATGACGGAACTGTATATCAGATGCCATGGTGTCAATACATAAAAAGTGTAGATAAAATTAATGATTTTCGAGATTTGAGAGAAGTTTTGAAAATGGAAGAGTTGTGGGCTTCGGTTTCGAAGCAGAATCAGAAGTATAAAGAAGAATTCGATAGCTTTTTTGGAGAACAGAAATTAGAAATTGAGCAGCTAATCAATTCTTTGAAGGGGAAAGGATACCTTACAATGGAACAGGCCAGACAGCAGAAGAAGATAACGCTTACCATAGCTGGATGGTCTGCTTCAGCCCCATACAGTCAAACAGTAGTTATTGAAGGAATTACAGATAAAGACACACCGATTCCCATGTTAGATTTATCATCTTCTACAAGCTATACGGAAGATAAGTTGCTTCAAAAACAATTTGGATGGCTTTCTTATTATGATTCTGGAATGGGGAAAATAACTTTTGTGTGCAAACACATAAAACCAACAATCAATCTGCCAGTTGTATTGAAAGGAGTGTGATAGGATGGCAAGAGGATATTTTTGCGGCGGCGGATCCGGTGGGGTAGATTGTGACGATGCAACAGCATTGGAAGCGGACATCCTGGAAGGAAAGACAGCTGGAATTTCTGGAAAAGACGAGATTGTATCTGGTAAAATGCCGGAACGAGGGGACTGGAGCAGTACTGAATTGGCGGCAGGAGAGTCTATAACTATCCCTGGAGGACATCACAGTGGAAAGGGAATGGTGACTACAAAAAGTTTAGAGAAACAAACACCGGGAAATCTTGATGCAAATAAGATGTTATTAGGCACCTATGGATGGTCTGGAGGAAAGCGGATAGATGGGGAAATTTATTCTCAAGAAGGAATAATTCTCAATCCAGGAACCACTGAAAAAACAGGAATGGTGATCGGGAAATATATGCTGGGCAACATCACAGTTCCGGCCATCAATATTCCAGCAGCCTACATTAAAAAGGGTCAGCGGATTACCTTCCCGGATGGTAGTTCGGTAGTTGGAACCTTTGAGGGATACGTGGCCAATGCAAACGACCTGTACTATCGCGGAATCTATAACAACCCCATGAATTTAGAAAATTCCAACATGGAGTTTCGATCGGACTGTATTGCCTTCCCAACACTTTATACTTATTATTTGCATTTCACAAATCCTGTAAATTTATCTGCTTACAGTAAGTTGATAGTTGAGGATGCGCGAAGCGGTGTGTTTACAACAAGTTATATAGATAGGCAGCGTTTATGTGTGGGTTCATCGGTCAAGCCAACTGCAATTAAGTCGGTGCCCACATCCGTCAGCGGTAAATCACTGGTATTTGACATATCGTCGCTGCAAGGCAGCCAGTATATTCGGCTGGGATTATATGTAGCATCGAACGCGCAGATCATTCGTATCCGCTTAGAGTAACTACATTATTAATATATTACGGTGCCGCCCCGTTACGCGGCAGAAAGGACAAACCATGAGTATCAAACACAAATCTATTACCCCACACGTAAACGCAGGCCCCGCAGTTGGAAAAGACAGCGAGCCGCTGAAAAACAAGGTGTTAAGCGCCGGCGAGGGGCATGAGTACACTAAACCTGCCACCCCTGGAAAGCCCCATATTGTTCAGTCCGGACATAAGGAAGGCGGTCCGGGACACAGGAATTGCAAACATGATTGATAGTAAGGGCTAGCGCCGGTTTTTGTGCCGGCGCAAATTTATTTCATCTAGGAAAAATAATTTCCTGGTATTTTTATACCCTTTTTATTGCGACATCGCAACGGAGGCAAACATGATAACAGCAGTATTTACAGATAACAGCGACTATGCCCGCGCTACTGGCCTCTGGCAGTGGAATTACGGGCAGAAATTAAGAATAGAGGGCTTACGGCTGCCGACAGCGGTAGAAATCCACTTTGCCCTGACAGAATTTGCAGGTGACGCGATTACCAGAGTAGGTACCACCAAGGACGGCGTGACAGAGGTAGTCATCCCGGATAGCCTATTGGAGAATCAGGCAGCAGGAGCAACCTATGAGATTTATGCATGGATCTATCTGGCAGATAAGACATCCGGTGAGACCATTAAACGGATTTCCATGCAGGTGAAGTGCAGACCAAAGCCGGAAGCCTTTGACGCGCCGGAAGATGCAGAACTCTTCCGGGAAGCCATTGAGGCGGTAAATGCATCTGCAGACCGGGCAGAGGCAGCAAGGGAAGGAGTCGAAGCCGCTCAGAAAGCAGCGGAAGCAGCAGCCGGCAAAATTGAGGGTGAGATTTCCGGAGCCGGGCAGATTGCCGAGCAGGTAAAGCAGGATGCGGAAGCAGTTGCGAAAGACAAGCAGGCAGTCTCCCAGATGGTCACAGAGACCGCCCAGAACGCCCAGAATGCAGCCGAAGCAGCACAGGCAGCAGAACGTTCCAGTACCGCCGCAAAAGAGGCACAGATCGCCGCTGAGAGTGCAGAGGCAGGTGCAGAGGCAGCCATGGAAGAGGTTGAGAGGGACCGGACCGAGGTAAGTGAGACCCACAAGGCAGTGGAACAGCTGCGGGAAGCGGTGGATACTGACAGGCAGGCAGTAGCAGCGGACCGGCGGGCGGTAGAAAATACCGCTTTGCAGTTTGGACAGGCTGCCCAGAATGCGATTAATGCCGTTGGACAGGCTCAAGAGGAAGCTGTGCAGGCAGTTTCCGCAGAAGGGCAGAGACAGACCACAGCGGTACAGCAGGCAGGCACACAGGCGGTCAGTGGTGTTGCCGAGGCTAAGACTACAGCGATTCAGGCAGTCACTACAGAGGGCGATACACAGACCAAGAGGGTGCAGGATGCTGCTGCTGGAATTATAGCGGATAGGGAGCAGATCAGCCAGAATAAGACTGATATAGCCGGTCTGGTGGAAGGGATGACCGATTTGGCACCGGCAATCCATAGCACGGCTTCTGGCTCCGTCATTACCGCCAATGATGCCACAGAAGGCCGTCCGTTCCGGGGGCTGAGGGTGTTTGGGAAGAGTACGCAGGATGGGACACCGACACCAGAAGCACCGATACCGATAGTGAGTGCTGGGGAGGACGGGAGTATTGAAGTTAAGGTGACAGGGAAGAACCTGTTAACAGGTAGGCTGTACTATATTGATTACTCAATGGGGGCTGGTTTTATAAAAAATGAAAATGAAGTATCATTACCATATGCACCAAAATCGGAAACATCTGGTATTGGATATGTAATCCCGTGTGCACCAGAAAAACACTACGCATTTAGTGTTACTAATCCTAATGAGAATGCCGTTGTTGCCATATCAGAGTACAAAACGCTTGAGGATGCAAAAAATAAAGAAAATGCCATTGGTTTTGTTGTTCCAAGTTCAGCTTCTCCTTATAAGTCAGTCTATACATCAAAGGGAAATGGAGTACTTGTGTGTTGGATAGCAGGAAAATGGACGGACGGAAAAACAACTATCCATGAATGCACAGAATCCGAGCTATTGCAACTTGAAATCGGTTCTGAAGCAACCACCTACGAGCCACCACGCATTCCTCAATCCCTCACCCTCGCCACTCCTAACGGCCTCCCCGGTGTGCCAGTCAGCAAGGACGGCAACTACACAGATTCCAACGGTCAGCAGTGGGTTTGTGATGAGATTGACTTGGCGAGAGGGAAATATGTGCAGAGGGTTTTATTATTAAAGTTTGATTCAAATAGTCCGTTTGATTTGCAATCCATAAATACCAACAATATAGCGAATTTTGCTTATGGTTTATCTAAAAAGAGTAGGAGTGGATCTGAGGGTATTTGCAATAGGCTTAAGCAAAGTGCAAAGTTAATCGCCAACGAAACAAACGAAGGTGTACACATTTCTGAAAGTGTAATTTTTATAAGATTGAAAACGACAAGGGCTTCAACTGTAGAAGAACTTAAGCAGTTTCTTGCAAACAATCCGACTGATGTGTTGTATCAGATTGCTACCCCCATCGAGCGCAACCTCACACCAGAAGAACTTACCGCCTACGAAGCCCTCCACACCAACTACCCAACCACCGTTATCACAAACGATGCTGGGGCGCACATGGAAGTCAGCTATGTGGCAGATACTGGAAAATACATCCAGAACCTGGAAGAGCGCCTGAATGCCAAGCTGGTGAATATCCAGTCAGCCCTAATTAGTCAGAAAATTTCTGGGGGGGGGTATAAAGGTAACTGACAGTTCGAGGGTGCCGGTTGTGCGGTTTGCCATGTGGGGTAAGACGGAGCAGAGGAAAACGAGTGGTGCGCAGTTGTTTGATGTAACAAATGTAGATATGAAGACAATATTAAATGTAGATGGAACAACAAATGCGAATGGTTCTATTCATACATCTGGGTTTATTAAGGTATCCCCAAACACAACATATTCTGTTAGTAAGACCCGACAGAATCGCGGCAAGTTTTATAATTTGGAGAAGAAACCACTGACTACCGACAAGTTTGATTTTGAACTTTCAAATAATGGTGACAAATTTACAACATTAGAAAGTGTGGAGTATGTAAGATTCTCAATTTATGAGACAGTGGATCTAAATACCTTGATGATGAACCAAGGCGATGCATTAAAACCCTACGAACCCTATTCCGGCGGCTTCCCCTCCCCCTCACCTGACTGGGAACAGCCCATCGAGATAACCGACCAGCCTGTGACCGTTACTGTAAAGGGCGGCACAGAGCAGCAGTCTATCACCTTAACACCGCCAAAGTCCATGACCAAGTGGGACAAGCTGGAAAAGGTGGATGAAGTGTGGTGCTGGGTGTATCAGAGCAAGGTCTTGTCAGGAGCGGAGATAAAGGAAAACTTCATGGGGATACATAGTTTAGGTTCTGTGATGATAAACATTTCAACACTTGGGGTTATGGATGAACAAAACGATGCCGTAAGCGATAAATTTATTTATTCAACTCGAAGTGTGGCCACGCTTAAAAACGGAGAATTTCGAATCGTATACGGAAACGCTTATCTCAAAATAGATGGAGTTGCAACGGCTGAGGAAGGAAAGCAATGGCTTGAATCCAACGATATCACAATCATTGCACAGGCTTCCGCACCTGAATTCAACCCTCTCTCCCCATCCGAGCAAGCACAGCTCAACGCCCTCACGATGTACGCTCCAGAAACCGAAGTAACCAACACCGGCGGCTGTAACATGGAACTGACCTACGCCGTAGATACAAAATCCTATGTAGACAGTAAAATCGCGGCTATCAGCGCCGCAGTATTGGAGGTTTAAATGTACGAGATTGTAAAGAACGTAATCAAATCAAAGAGATACGCCCTCGATGATATGTTAAAGAAAATTGATACCCTCTGGGTGCGGAATGACATCACCGAGGAGCAGAGAAAGGAGCTGGTTGCACTGGCGCAGGCAAATGCAGACCCAGAGCAGTCCAACGCGCCGCTGCAGACCCAGATTAATGAGCTGGCAAAGCAGCAGAGTACACTGAGAGAGACCGTTACCGCCCTGAGTGCGACGGTGCAGAAAATCAAAGAAACTGTAGAGAGCGGCGGTACAGTCGTTCCGGAACCAGAACCGGAGCCGCAGGAAGAATATCCGGCGTGGGAGCCGTACAACGGTATTCCGCCAGTAAAATGGCAGACAGGTTCCAAGTGTACCCACAGCGGCAAGAAGTGGGAATCTATGGTGGATAATAACGTCTGGGAGCCGGGTGCGTTTGGAGTGGGGCCGGAAATTTGGAAAGAGGTAGTTTAATAAAAATTAGTCATAGGCACGCGGGAAACCGGGTGTTATTTTTCGGAAAAGGAGGGATAAAATGTGGAGTTAGAAATAATACTGGCTGTAATCGGATCTAATGCAGTTTTTTCATTTATCCAGTTTTTGATTAGTAGACATGATAGGAAAAAGAATCATATATCCGAAAATGACAAGAACCAAAGCGATATGATCTTGGGATTAGGGCATGATAAGCTCCTATTTTTGACAGATAAGTTTGTTTCAAGAGGCGTGATTACGATGAAGGAAAAAAGAAATCTGGATTATCTGTACAAGCCTTATGCGAAAATGGGAGGAAATGGAGATTGCAAAATTGGATATGATGCTTGTCAAGAACTGCGGATTGTAAGTGAAGAAGAAGCATTGAAAATTGATGGAGAGAGAAAAAAGAAAGATTATGGATTATAAAAGGCAGAAAAAGGAGATAAAGAATGGATGAAAGAGAAAATATCAAAGTTAATTGACGTTAAATCGATTATGACACTGGTGTTAACTGCAGGATTTGTTGTCCTCACCTGCGCTGGTGAGATTTCTGGACAAGAGTACCTGACGATTTTTACGATGATTGTAGGTTTCTATTTTGGAACACAAAGTCAGAAGAAGTAAGGAGGTGATCCGGATCTCCTGCACCCGGCCGGGTGATGCCGGGTAATTTTATAAAAAGGAAGGAATTGAAATAAGGCTACCGCAATCCCACTGGCTTTAGACGGTGGGTTAAGGTAGCCA
>ERZ781274.170-NODE-170-length-44485-cov-4.526469_pt1 | contig 44485 bp, 45 predicted proteins | sample MGYA00375852_ERZ781274 | MGnify/ENA primary metagenome ERZ781274 (study PRJEB29790, sample SAMN03653692) | human gut metagenome | host: Homo sapiens | place: USA: Dallas, Texas | collected 2013-07-09 | study: EMG produced TPA metagenomics assembly of the Gut...
GTCGAGGATCAGGAAGTCCGGGTTGCCCGCCAGTGCCAGGGCAAGGCGTACACGCTGGCGCTCGCCTCCAGAGAGCTTGTCAATCGGACGTTTGGCCAACTTAGTGAGCTTTGTGCGTTCGAGGAGCTCGTCGGTGGGGATCGGGTTGGCATGCATTCCGGCGACAAGGTCGATCGTGTTGCGAACCTTCCCATCGCGTGGCATGGAGCCGGTCTGGAGCATCGCGCTCACGAGGGAACGGCGCACGGCTTCGCGCGGGCTCATGCCGTAGACGCTAATCTCGCCCTGCGTGGGAGTGGCCAAGCCAAGGACGATGTCGAGGAAGGTACTCTTGCCTGCGCCGTTAACGCCGAGGATTGCAACGATTTCTCCGGGCATCAGGGTGAGGTTGATTCCTCGCAGTGCTTCGACGGGGCCGAAAGACTGGTGGATGTTGGTCGCCTGCAGGGCGGGGGCTGCTTCTGTATTCATGGCTTAAGTGTGTGCGCCGATGAATGAGGTCAGAAGTGTCCTTTGATGCAGGAGTCCCCATGACAAATGTCATGGGGACTCCTGCGCAGGCCAAACTGGCAATAAGTCTTGTCTGTTAAATCAGATCAGTGGGATGAAGCCGGGTCGGGAGTCATAATCGGATCTCCGTCGACAAAATATTTGTTCGTGTCGTGGGGATTAACGATGGAACAGGTCACCTCATAGGTGCTCTCAGTCGCTGCTCCCTTAGCGGTACCCGTGAGGGAAGCTGTGTACGTATATTTCAAGTCCCCACTCTCGGTTTTGCCCTGGTTCCTCACGGAGCTCGTCTTGATGATGCTGATAGCATCCATCTTTCCGGACTCGTCTACCGCTTTATAACAAGCCTTTCGACTTTCCGTTGTGATCTCAACAGTGATCCCCTCATCGAGGTAAGACGAAGTAGCAGTCGGTGAACTTGACGCCGATGATGACGGATCAGACATGGAGTCCGATGAACCACTGCGGGTAAGTGCTCGCATCAAGAAGAAGCCGCAGATGATGGCTAAGACGATAGCAACAGCAATCCATACTCCAGCGCTGCCCTTTTTCCTAGGCGTCTGGGGAGCCTGGGGTGCTTGGTACTGTCCTTGGGGGGCAGGGAATCCTTGAGGGGCGGGAGAAGCGGAATTTGGAGTGAATTGAGACATGTCGTCCTTATCGATCTGTTGTGTTCATTGCCAAACTTGTCGAAGTTTATGCTTCAAAACATCGTCTGTAAAAAGTTCTTCCGTTGCATGTGCCCAGAAGTACCTTGCGTTATCGCGGCGAATTGTTGTGCCCAGAAGCACGAATGAAATGTGAACGCCAGGAGCGAACCGCGGCCTGAGTGCGCAGCGCCTGTGTGGCCTCGTCGATAGAATGGGCGCAGCTGACTCAGCTGCAAACGAAGCACAGCGCGACCACTCACCGACCACGCGAGAGGGCTAACCAAGGAGGACTCATGGCTGGCGAATCATTCTTCACGCACGATCCAAACGAGGAAACGCGTGCAGCGCGTGCGGAAGACGACACCCAGCTTCACGGCACGATTCCCGCAGATCTCATTCCCTACCTTGAAGAAGCCGATCGCGTTGATGATGAAGAATCAGTCAGCGACGATCAGCAAGAAGAAGTGAGCGAACGTGATCTTGCCCTGGAGGCCTTGGCTCTGAACTCCATGCTCTTGGGTCCAGATCCTTCTATCGTTGCTGAGCTCGAAGGTGACTACTCGCAGTGGGGTGAGGACTGGGAGGAAGAGCTTGCTGAACGCCGCGCAGAAGATGCGCACCGAGAGGCCCTTGATGATGCCGCACACACAGCAGCAGTCCTCGAGCGAGTTGAAGAAATCTACCAACAGATCATCGCTCGCGTTCCTGAGCATCAGGTTCAGCCAACTCTTGACCGCGTGACCGAAACCCTAGACATCTTGGGTGACCCTCAAAATAGCTACCCCAGCGTTCACATCACCGGAACGAATGGGAAGACGTCCACGACCCGCATGATCGATGCGCTCCTGGGTGCCTTTGGCGTGCGCACTGGTCGCTTTACCTCGCCGCATCTGGTTGACGTTCGTGAGCGCATCACGATCGAAGGTGACTCAATTTCTCCCGATGAATTCGTTCGCACGTGGGAGGATATTGCACCCTACATCGAGATGGTCGACCGCGCCCACGCCGAAACTGATGGGACGAAACTGTCTTTCTTCGAGGTCTTTACCGTCATGGCCTTCGCGGCATTTGCTGATCACCCCGTCGATGCTGCCGTCGTCGAAGTCGGTATGGGTGGCCGCTGGGATGCAACGAATGTGATCGATGCCGGCGTTGGTGTCATCATGCCCATCGCCATCGATCACGAAAAGTGGCTGGGCTCGACAATTCGTGAAATTGCGGAAGAAAAAGCAGGGATTATCAAGCCTGGACAGATCGTGATTGTTGCCAAGCAACAAGAAGAAGCTCTTCGGATCATTGAAGAGCGTGCTGCCCAGGTCGATGCGATTGTTCGCCTTGAAGGCAGGGACTATGAAGTCCTAGATCGCCAGTTGGGAGTCGGCGGGCAGATGATTACCGTACGCACACCCGCCGCTGTCTACGAAGACGTATTTGTCCCTCTCTTCGGTGATTACCAGGCAAGCAATGCGGCCGCAGCTATCGCAGCAGTTGAGGCCTTCATGGGAGGTCGGGCTCTGGACGCCAAGGTTGTCGAGGCTGGAATGCTCAGCGCCACGTCACCGGGGCGCCTTCAGGTCGTACGCCATTCGCCGACGATTATCGTTGATGCTGCGCACAACCCCGCGGGTGCTCACACTCTGGGTGAGTCGATTTCCGAGGCCTTTGACTTTGAGCGAGTCGTTGGCGTGTACGCGGCGATGGGGGATAAGGATATCGAGGGAGTTCTCGGCGAAGTTGAACCTTATCTGGATTCCATCGTTATTACGCAGATGCCGGGGACTCGTGCAAAGCCTGCAGAAGAAATTGCGCAGATTGCACGAGAAGTTTTTGGCTCCGACCGAGTAGATGTCCAAGAAGATATCCTCGAAGCAATCGCAACCGCGGTAAACCTTGGTGAATCTGGAGACGAAAGTGCACCTGCGACGGGTGTTGTTGTCTTCGGTTCGGTTTTGTTGGCCGGTGAGGTTTTGCGATTAATGGATATTCGCCCCTGAACACCTTATTTGACTACTCGAGTGCCCTAGTATTTTCAGGATGTACGCGGGTATTATGAAGGGAAGGGCCTGATCAGGGGGTAGATACGGTTGACTGAATCGCAAATTGTGATCACCGTCAGCTCAGATTCGCACCCTGCCCTCGCGTTTATTTCCGGTGGCGGTGGCGGACATGAGCCGCTTGACTCCGGATTTGTTGCTCCTGGGATGCTTCACGCCTGCGTGACGGGGCCTCGTTTTACATCGCCCTCAGCACCTGACATCGCCCAATTGATGGAAAAAGTAGCGACCGAGCTGGGCGTGAATACGATTGTCGCATTGGTGAAGAACTACACCGGTGATGTATTGAATTTTGAGTTGGCCGCGGAGCTAACAGCAGATTCTGGGCTTGAATGCACGCTCATTCGTGTCTGCGACGATAGCGCGACTCGAGAGGTGTCTCAAGGCGCTCGCGGAATTGCGGGGACCCTGCTGTATGAGAAAATCCTGGGCGCTGCAGCCTGGCTGGGGCAAACCAGTGAAGAACTCGTCTCGTATGCCAATCAAATCGGCGAATCCATTGTCAGCTACGGCGTTGCCTTCCGTGCTCCCTCAGATGAGCAAGGAATTCCCGTTTACGATATCCCCGCGGGGCAGGCCGAGCTGGGAGTGGGAATTCATGGCGAGAGGGGAGTAGATCGCCGCGTCTTTTCACAGCGCCACGAAGTGATTGAACACTGCGTCGATGAAGTTTTTTCTCAACTTGTCCCTGGAAGTGATCCTTTGATCGTTCTGGTCAACGATCTTGGACAGGCAGACCCCAATGACATTGAAAGCGCCCTTTTGGGCGTCAATGAACGCGCAGAAAACGCAGGTATAAATATTGCGCGCACCAAAGTTGGGCGATTCGTCACCAGTGCAGACATGGACGGGCTGTCAATCACACTTATGCGTGCAAATCCCGATATCCTTAACCTCTACGATGCTCCGACACTTGCCCCCTCATGGAGTGAATAATGACCACCATCAACACACAATGGCTCGAGCAATGGATGGACCTTTGCGCCACCGCTTTGCTTCGAGATGAAGAACGACTGACCGAACTTGACCGACAGATCGGTGACGGTGACCACGGCATCAATATCACGCGTGGCTTCACTGAGGTTCGTCAACTCCTTGGACAGCAGGCTCCCGCCTCCCTCTGCGAAGGTCTCACCCTGGTCGCAAAGACCTTGCTTGCACACGTTGGCGGGGCCTCGGGTCCGCTGTATGGAACAGGTTTCCTGCGCGGAGGGCGCGCCATTGCAGAGCATCCCGACCTTGGTGCCAGTGAAACGATTGTCCTCCTGTACGAGGCCATCGCGGAAGGTATTGCCCACCGAGGGAATGCCGAGGCCGGGGATAAGACCATGCTTGACGCCTGGCTTCCCGCCGCTCATGCCGCTCGCGATGCGTGTGAGAAAGGTGCCTCTGTTGATGAGGTTCTCTCTTGCGCTGCCCAAGCTGCGCAGCGCGGCGCTACCCTCACCGAAGGAATGAAGGCTCTGAAGGGGCGCGCGTCCTACCTGGGTGAACGTTCCGTTGGACATCTAGACCCGGGCGCCGTTTCATCAGCAATCATCATCATGCAGGCAGCGCGTGCTGCCGCTGAAGAATAGGACACCCCCAATGGCGCGTGTTTCTTTTGTGATCATTTCTCACAGCCACGAACTGGCAAAAGGAGTCGTTGACCTCGCGACGCAGATGGCCCCCGACGTTCACTTTGAGATCGCAGCTGGAGATGACACTGGTGCTTTGGGTACATCCATGCACAAAGTTGAAAACGCGCTTGACCGCGCATTAGCGCAGGTTCACAAACCGGGCGATGAAGAATGTTGCAGGGGCGTTCTTTTGATGAGTGACCTTGGCTCAGCAACCATGGTGGCGCAGACTGTGCTCGAACTCCGAGGTGATCCAAAAGACTGTATGTGCATCAATGTGCCTCTTGTCGAAGGCACAATTGCTGCCGCGGTTGCTGCACGGGGCGGAATGGGACTTCGCCAAGTTGCTGCAGCTGCCTATCAGAGCGTCATCGATATGGCGGGCAGAGCGCGCAGTGAACTTGGGCAGATCACTAGCGTGAGCCTTGACGCGAATTCGAATGTTTCTTCATCCCTTGATGCATCGAAGAAGTTTCGCGAAGCCGATATGGTTGTCACTGATCCTGCAGGCTTACATGCACGTCCGGCCGCTCTTCTTGTCCGTGCACTCGCATCCTTGGACGTCCAGGTGTGGATCAACGATGTCGATGCCTCGTCGGTCCTCGAAATTATGTCCCTGGGTGTGCGCCATGGTGAGCACGTCCATGTTCGCGCTCAGGGACCTGATTGCGACAAAGCGCTGGAACTTGCCCGCGATATGCTCGAGGGCGGCACGCATTGATTAATAATCCACTGAAAACCTTCAGGAAGCTTTAGGCTGGGTCTCGTGCACCTGAAAACCCTGTCCCTGAGAGGATTCAAATCCTTCGCCAGCGCAACGACTCTTCGCCTTGAACCGGGGATTACCTGTGTCGTCGGTCCGAATGGTTCTGGCAAATCTAATGTTGTTGATGCTCTTGCTTGGGTGATGGGGGAGCAGGGGGCAAAAACTCTTCGCGGCGCCAATATGGCGGACGTGATCTTCGCCGGCACATCTGGCCGGGCCGCATTAGGACGTGCTCAAGTCGATCTCACCATTGACAATTCAGATGGCCTTCTCCCCATTGACTATTCCGAGGTCACTATTTCGCGCACCCTCTTTCGAGGGGGTGGAAGCGAATATGCCATTAATGGAACTCCCGCTAGGCTCTTAGATATTCAAGAGCTCCTTTCGGATACCGGCATGGGGCGACAGATGCATGTCATTGTCGGCCAAGGCCAACTGGATACGATTTTGTCCTCGACTCCCGAGGAACGGCGTGGCTTCATTGAAGAAGCGGCAGGAGTGTTGAAGCACCGCAGGCGGAAAGAGCGCGCGCTTCGAAAGCTCTCAGATATGGATCAGAACCTGGTTCGAGTTCTTGATCTAACCAGTGAGATTGAACGTCAATTACGTCCGCTTGCCCGTCAGGCAAAGATTGCCCGGCGTGCGTCGATCATTCAAGCGCGGGTACGTGATGCGAAGGCACGATTGCTTGCTGATGATTTGGTCATTGCTCGCGATAAGCTTCGTCGAGGTTCCGAGGATGCAGGCACACAGCATGAACGCTTGACCTCCCTTCAAGAAGAAGAGGCACGTGCACAAGCGCGTATCCGTGAGTTAGAAGCAGAGGAAGCCGAGCGCCATCCGCATGCCGCGCAAGCGATGGAGGAATGGCAGGCTCTCACCGCAATCGCTGAACGCCTCAACGCGACAATGACGATTGCTCGCGAACGAGTATTGACACATTCTCAGCCAGAGTTAGCACCTCAAAGTGAGGACCCAGCTTCTTTGGATGAACGTGCGCAGGCAGCAAGCCATGAGGATGCGCAGATTCTTCAGCGTGTGCAAAGTGCTTCAGAACGCGTTGATCAGGCACTGAGGCAACGTGGTGAGGCTGAAAAACGTGATGACGAGGCCCAGCGTGCCCTTGCACAAGCAAATCGTCTGCTTGCCGATTATCGCGAGGCAAGCGCGCGTCTGAGTGCTGGGGTGGCCTCGGCTGCGTCACGTCTGGATGCTGCGCAATCGGAAGCGCAACGCGCGGCGCATCAACTGGATGCGGCACGAGAGCGTGAGGCTAAAGCTGCGCGCGAGGCCGAAGCATATTCGGAAAGCGATCCCCAAAACGATTCAACTGCCGCTAAAGCCCTGAATATCGCGCAAGCGAAGCGGGAGGAAGCGCGCGAAAAGGTCGATGAACTTCTGGCGCGAGAACGTGATGCCCGGGCAGAACGCGCACGCTGGGAAGCGCGCCGTGACGCGCTTGCCCAGACGCTTACTCCCAGTGACGGCACCGCCTCGTATATGAATGCTCCCGGTGCGAAGGGCGATCTACCCAGCGCACTTCACATTCGTGCGGGCTATGAAAACGCAATTGCGCAATTGCTTTCTCCTTTTGCTGATGCCCTAGTTATCGATACCCCAGAACATGCGTGGAAGACCGCTGCCGATGCGCGACAAAAGGCTCAAGGACAAGTGCGTCTTCTTGTCGACGATGCATCGAATTCTCAACAAGCGCCGAAACTGAATGGTCTTGCAGGTGCATGGGCAAAGGATCTCGTCACTTCGACAGCATTCGATGGGCTTGTCGATGCTCTTCTCGCGGGTTCATGGGTGTGTGAGACTCTGGAGGAAGCTCGTCAGGCACTTACACACACGGAAATCGAACGTGTTGCTACGACTCAGGGAGATGTTCTCTCACGCACGTCCATGTTGGTCGCAGGCGAAGAAAGCGCCTCACCACTTGCCCTTCGCGCGCAATATGAGGAAGCAGCGGCAGCCGCAAGCGCAGCTATGGAGGAAGAGCGACGCGCCCAAGAAGAATTGACACGTGCCAACGCAGCTCTTGACCTGGCAGTTCGCGGCGCGAATCAGGCTCTGAAGACACTTCGTGAAGAAGATGCGCGTCAAGCAAAGATTGCGCAGGAAGCTGCGCGTGTTCACAGCGCGCTTCGTGCTGCCCGCGCTGAGACTACTCGTGCCGAGGAAACCCTCAAACGTGCGCAAGAGCAGTTGGAACAGGCGCGCGAATCTCATGAAAATGCTCAGCAGCGTCTGAAAAACGCAGCCCTGGAAGCACCCGATGTTGATCTCGAGGCCGCCAGCCGTCACGCAGAAGAATGTGCGGCAGCCGCACGTGCAGCCCGTGACGAAGAAACCCAGGCCCGCTTGGCTTTACGAGCTGCAGAAGAAGAGTCACGAAGCGCCGCGTCCAGAGCGCGAAACCTTCGCCAAGCCGCCGCGCGAAGTCGTGAAGAACGCATTGCTTATCAGCGGAGGGAAGAACGTCGTCGGCGTGAACTGGCGCGCGCTCAAGGAGTTTTGGAAGAAGCGCAGAAAGGTTATGCTCGCGCTCAGAGCGCGGTTGCCTCAGCAAAAGCGCGCCGTGATGCGATTGAAGAATCACGAAAGGCTGATTCGGAGAAACTGACTTCCGTACGTCGAGAACTTGATGACGTTCGTGCGCAAATCTCGCAGCTTACTTTAGCCTCGCAGCAAGCTGAGATTCTGCGTGCCGAATTGCGGATGCGGGTTGAACAATTAGAGACGCGTGCCATGGAGGAGCTCTCTTTAGAAGGCGATGAACTGATTGAGCACTACGGTCCGCACAATCTTGTTCCCGTTTTGAGCGAAGAATCCGCAGAATCAGATATCGAGGCAGGAGAAGATACTGAAAACCCCGCTCGTCCTTATGTGCGTGAAGAGCAGGTTCGCACCCTTGATCAGGCACTGAAAGAGCTTGAAAAACTCGGACGCGTCAATCCACTGGCATTGGAAGAACACGCAGCACTTGCCAAACGCCATGAGTTTTTAGTTGCCCAGGTACAGGACCTGAAGAAATCCAAGTCAGATCTGCTGACGATCATCGACGATGTTGATCGCTTGGTCCAGGAAGCATTCGAGGAGGCATGGGCGGATACCGCGCGCCACTTTGAGCATGTTTTTAGTGTTCTTTTCCCCGGGGGAGAGGGACGTCTGGTTTTGACCGATCCGGATTCCATGCTCGATACGGGGATTGAGATTGAGGCGCGACCTGCTGGGAAGAAAGTCAAGCGGCTCTCTTTGCTTTCGGGTGGAGAGCGTTCCTTAGCAGCTTTGGCATTCTTAGTTGCAATCTTTAAAGCTCGTCCTTCCCCCTTCTACGTGATGGATGAGGTCGAAGCGGCTTTGGATGACATCAATTTGTCGCGTCTGCTGGAAATATTTAAAGAACTTCGCGCGACTTCGCAGCTGATTGTCATCACTCACCAAAAACGCACGATGGAGATTGCGGATGCACTCTATGGCGTGACGATGAGAGATGGCGTGACGCGTGTGGTTTCTCAGCGCCTCAATGATTGAAACGAATAAACCGTGTCCACTTGGCACAGCTGCGTGTGGGATGGGAAAGTTAAGGCATGATTGAAGGAATTGCGGTCTACATCGTCACGATGATCGTCATGCTTGCCATCGCTTCGGCCGTCATTTTAGGTTTTGCATTGCACCGGCGAAGCGCTGATCAGTGGAGAGACCATCTGCGCAATCAGTCCGGGCAAGAGATCCCCACCCAGATCCCGCAAATTAGTGTTCGTGAAGAAAACATGAACGCTGTCCTTGAGTCCTCAAAAGGTTCTCGTGGGTACATGGTGGCGGATGGCCTTCCAGGTTTCGAAGCCGTGGAAGCAATGACTGAGCGCATTGAAGATATCGCCACCAGGCGTGGGGCACACGCGAAGCCCGCCCCAACTGAGGCCGATACCTCGAAAGATGCATAAGAGAAGCGCACTAAGGGAAGATTGACCTATGCAGGCTGTCATGGACTTTATTCATAACCCCGTGGCCCCCATCATTTTGGCGGGCGTCATTGTCGTTCTTGTCGCGGCTGTTTCGTTTGTTGTGCGTTCGCTCAAGTCGTCACGCACACAAAGTGAAGTGCCCCCATCGACCTCCGTTGTCCCTGAGGCTTCACTTCCGCAAGCTCAGGAAAGCGAGGTTGAAGGAGCCCAGCGTTCCCGAGATGGTCCTGCAGCGCAGACTGCTGACCGCTCTGAGGCTGCTGCGCCTCATGCCGAGCACATGTTCTCTCAAGAGGAAACCTCGGCCTCGGGAATTGGAGAGGAACACCCGGAAAGCACTTCTGTTGAGCTCCCCGAATCCATTCCTTCACGAATGGGACGTCTTCGTGCGCGCTTGGCGCGTTCGGGAGCCTTGGGTAAATCCCTTCTTTCTTTGCTGTCGCGCGGCGATCTATCAGCTGCGGATTGGGAAGAGATGGAAGATTCTCTTCTGGTCGCAGATTTGGGCTTGGAAGCAACCGATGAATTGATGGAAGCCCTTCGCACGCGAGTGAAGGTTGAGAACACTTCGGATCCGCAGGTTGTGCGTGCTCTTTTGCGCGAAGAACTGCTCAAGCTTGTTGATCCCGATATGGACCGCTCTGTGAACTTAGCGCTTCGAGACGTTGACGGTGTTCAGGTCCCTGCAACTATCTTGATGGTTGGTGTTAACGGAACCGGCAAGACGACAACCACTGGAAAAATGGCACGCATTTTCCGCGCCGAAGGACATGAGGTCTTGCTGGGGGCTGCCGATACCTTCCGCGCTGCTGCAGCTGAACAGCTTGAGACCTGGGGAAGTCGCGTTGGCGTTGATGTTGTCCGTTCTGATCGTGAAGGTGCTGACCCGGCGTCCGTTGCATTTGAATCGGTTGAAGAAGGCATTCGACGGGGCTGCGATGTCGTCATGGTTGATACCGCGGGCCGACTTCAGACGAAGTCTGCGCTCATGGACGAGCTGGGTAAGGTCAAGCGCGTGATGGAAAAGCACGCTCCAGTCAGTGAAGTCCTTCTGGTTCTGGACGCGACGACCGGTCAAAACGGTCTTCGACAGGCTGAAGTTTTCGCTGAGGTTGCTGGAGTAACAGGTATCGTGCTCTCCAAGCTGGATGGCTCAGCTAAGGGCGGAATTGTGGTTTCAGTCCAGCGAGCATTGGGTGTCCCCGTCAAGTTTGTGGGACTTGGAGAGGGCCCGGACGACCTTGCTCCCTTCGATCCGCAGTCCTTTGTTGATGCAATCGTGGGCTAAAACCCACTACTCTTAACATTTAGTTATTTAGAAGTTGTGCTCGTGAGGAGTAGTCACAGTGGCTTTCTCGGATCTTTCTGATCGTTTGACCGCGTCCTTTAAGAGGCTCCGTTGGCGTGGAGTTTTGACGGAATCTGATGTCGATCAGACTATTAGCGAGATTCGTCGTGCCCTGATCGATGCTGACGTTGCCCTTCCTGTCGTTCGTCAGTTCACCACTCAGGTTCGCGAGAAGGCCTATGGAGCAGCTCGTTCCCGCGCGCTTAACCCCGGTCAACAGGTTGTCCGCATTGTTCATGATGAACTTGTTGAGATCCTGGGTGGCGAAACCCGAGAGCTGCATTTTGCCCAGCGAGGCCCGACAGTTTTCATGCTCGCAGGTCTGCAGGGTGCAGGTAAGACGACTTTGGCCGGAAAACTTGGTAAGTGGCTGCGTGAAGAGGGAAAGAGCGTCCTGCTTGTCGCCTCTGACCTTCAGCGTCCCAATGCTGTCGGCCAGCTTCAAATTGTCGGTGAGCGCGCGGGCGTTCAGGTGTGGGCACCCGAACCGGGTAACGGTGTTGGTGATCCGGTTCAAGTGGCACGTTCCGGTTTGGATTATGCGATCACTCACGGCATCGATGTTGTGATTGTCGATACCGCGGGCCGTTTGGGTGTCGATCAAGAGATGATGGATCAGGCGATCGCTATTCGCCAGGCCGTCAATCCACACGAAGTGATGTTTGTCCTTGACGCCATGATCGGTCAGGATGCGGTCAATACCGCGACCGCATTCCGCGACGGTGTTGGCTTCACCGGTGTCGTGCTCTCCAAGCTTGATGGCGATTCCCGAGGCGGTGCCGCGCTTTCCGTGCGCGGCGTAACGGGAGCTCCCATCCTCTTCGCCTCGACGGGCGAAGGTTTGGACGACTTCGAGCGTTTCCATGCCGACCGCATGGCGTCTCGAATCCTCGATATGGGCGATATCATGACGCTCATCGAGCAAGCTGAAAAGCGCTTGGATGCTGAAGAAGCTGAGAAGATGGCCAAGAAGGCCATGTCCGGTGAACTTACGCTTGATGACTTCCTCAGCCAGCTTCAGCAGGTCCGCAAGCTTGGGTCAATGAAGAAGGTTCTGGGCATGATCCCCGGAATGGCTCAGATGCGTGATCAGCTTGAGAATTTCGATGAACGCGAGGTTAATCGCGTTGAAGCGATCGTCCGTTCAATGACTCCCGCCGAGCGGGCCGATGTCTCGATTCTCAATGGCTCTCGTCGCTCGCGCATCGCCCGTGGCTCAGGCGTGACGGTCGCTGAAGTCAATAACCTAGTCAAGCGCTTTGAAGCTGCAAAGACCATGATGGGGCAGATGGGACAGATGGGCCCGGGAGGAATGCCCGGATTTGGTTCGATGCCTGGCAGCGGTGGTAAGGCCAAGCAAAAGGCGCAGGCGCGTAAGGATCGTGCCCAGCGCGCACGCGTTGCAAAGAAGGCGCGAAGTGGTAACCCTGCAAAGCGTCGTCAGCAGGAATTAGAGGCGATGCTTCCTCGTGAACAGCGTCCTTCAGCTCCGGCGGGATCCGCATTCGGCGTGACTGAAACACCCGCGCAGGCACCCAACGCACCGCGCCCGACCTTGGATGATCTGCCCGAAGATATCCGACGCATGCTCGGCCGAGGCTGATGTATTTCGACGGGCACCTTTTTACTGATTCGGGATGGGTCAGTGGTCAGTGGAAATTAACTCCAGTAATCTCGCCCGTCGATGAGATTCCTGCCTATTCGCAAGTTCTGAGTGGCTGGGCTGCACCCGCTTTTGCAGATGTGCACTGTCACATCGGTGTCGGTGCAGCTGCGACGTCTCTTGAGCGTGCTCAACAGCGCGAGCAACTTGATGCCATGCTTCGCGCCGGGGTGACTCTTCTGCGCGATTGTGGCTCTCCAGTTGACACTTCGTGGGTAAATGATGAGCCCCGATATCCGACTCTTATCCGGTGCGGTCGTCATATCGCTCGGCCAATGAGGTATATCCGGGGTCTTGCGCGTGAGATCAGCGATGTTCGTGAGCTGCCAGATATCGCGCGTGAAGAGTGTGCGCGCGGCGATGGGTGGGTGAAAATCGTTGGCGACTGGATTGACCGCAGCGGGGGAGTAGAGGCTGACCTCGAGCCCCTGTGGCCTCGTGAAATCCTTATCGAGGCTGTCGCCGGGGTCCACGAGGCCGGAGGCCGTGTGGCGGTCCATGCCTTTTCCTCGCGCGTCATTGATGACCTCATTGAAGCAGGCGTTGATGATATCGAACATGCCAGTGGTATGGATAAAGATCAGATCTGCGAAGCGAAAAAACGTGGGATCGCAGTGTCTGTCACCATGCTTCAGCGTGAATTGTTCAAGGAATTTTCTGAGCAGGCGGCACGCAAATATCCGCGATATTCAGCAACAATGAATACGCTTTGGCAAGGCAGATACGAGCAGGCTCAAGAGCTCTTCGACTCTGGAATTACGGTCTTACCGGCAAGTGATACGGGCGGCTACCAACAACCCGGAAGTATCCTTGCTGAACTGCGCGCGTGGGGCGGACTTGGGGTGAGGCCTCGTGAAATTCTTCAAAGGGCAACTTTGGAAACGCGCCGCTATCTGGGGGTTAACGAAGGGCTCGTTGGAGGAAGTGCTGATCTTGTCGGATACTCTGCTTGTCCCGACGACATTGATGCACTTCTCGCACCTCTTTGGCTGTGTCGAGGCGGAGAGCTTGTCGCGCTTTCTTCGACCTCTTCGCATGAGCGGTGACCAAGACCACCGTGAATCGGCTGAGTCTGACGCCGATTGGCTTGGAAAGACCAACTAAAACTGGCATAATTAATCGCTGTACTCGACGTGCGAAGAGCCCTCTCATCTGAGTTCGTCGCGTCCCGGGATAATCATCGTCTGTGTTTCCCTACCTGACGTATGTCTATTCCACACCGATTTGAAACAGGAGTGACCACAACAGTGGCAGTTCGCATTCGTTTGAAGCGCATGGGTAAGATCCATGCACCCGTTTACCGTGTCGTTGTCGTTGACTCGCGCAAGAAGCGTGACGGACGCGTCATCGAAGAGGTCGGTCTGTACGATCCGACCCCGAACCCCTCGACCATCGAGATCAAGTCTGACCGCGTTCAGTACTGGCTCGGCGTTGGCGCACAGCCTTCGGACCAGGTTCGTAACCTGCTGGTCCTGACCGGTGACATCGCTCGCTTCAATGGCAAGGCAGACGCAGTGTCCCGCGTGCAGTACGCAGATGCCGACAAGGCAGCCGCTGCTGCTCAGGCGATCAAGGACGCCGAAGCCGCTGCTGAGAAGCGCAAGGCAGACGCCTCCGCCAAGAAGGCTGAGGAAGAAGCTGCTCGCAAGGCTGAAGAGGAAGCCGCACAGGCCGCTGCCGCTGAAGAAGCTGCAGAAGAGCCCAAGGCTGAAGAAGCCGGCGAGGAAGCCTGATCATGCTCGCTGATGCACTCGAACACCTGGTCAGCGGAATCGTTGATCACCCCGAAGACGTGCGGGTTTCTTCTCGCAACATGCGTCGCGGGCAGATGCTTGAGGTTCGTGTGAACCCTGAGGATCTGGGGCGTGTCATCGGCCGCGGAGGTCGTACGGCCCGTGCGCTGCGCACGGTAATGAACGCGCTTTCTCCCCGGGGAAATGTCCGCGTTGATGTCGTTGACACCGACCGCGAGTGACAACTTAGTGATCTCAAACGGGGACCTGGCTTAAACAGGTCCCCGTTTGGCATACCCCCGAAAAGGATTCATCCCATGCTCATGACGGCAGCACAGATCGGACCCGCACACGGACTGCGTGGGGAAGTCATTGTCGATATTCGAAGCGACGATCCGCAGCTTTTTACCCCTGGAGAAAGCTTCTCGACCTCGCATGCGGCGTTTCCCAAGCTCACGCTTTCTTCAATTCGTCAGCAAAAAGATCGCGTGATCGCCCTTTTTGATGAGGTTTCAAGCCGCGAGGACGCCGAAGCATTGCGCGGCGCTCGTCTGCTTGTCGATGAGAGGGAAGAAGAAGATGCGTGGTATCCGCATCAGCTCAAGGGCCTGCGCGCAGTTGATCCTCAGGGGAATGAGCTGGGCGTGGTTCAAGGGCTCCAAATGGGAGCCGCTCAGGATCTCTTATTAGTAAAGACCTTAGCAAGCACTGTCATGGTTCCCTTTGTCCATCAACTTGTCCCCACAGTTGACATCCCAAACGGTACTGTGACGATCGAGCCGCTGCCCGGGCTTTTTGACGATCAAGCCATTGAGGCCCGCTGAGGAAGAGGAAGCCTATGCGTATCGATCTGCTGAGCATTTTCCCGCAGTACTTTGCCGCTCTCGACCTTTCTCTCATGGGGAAGGCCCGTCAAAGCGGCCAGCTGGACATTCACGTTCATGACCTGCGTTCGTGGACTCATGATCGTCATCGAACGGTTGATGACACCCCGTATGGTGGGGGTGCGGGTATGGTCATGAGGCCTGATGTCTGGGGAGAGGCGCTAGATACCGTCATCGGTGCAGAGGCCGGAAAGTGCGTTCTAGCAATCCCCACACCTTCGGGAATCCCTTTTAACCAGAGAAAAGCAGAGGAACTTTCGCATTTCGATCGAATCATCATTGCCTGCGGACGATACGAAGGCATTGATCAGCGCGTTGCTGATCACTACCGTAGCCGTGGCGTGGTGGTTGAAGAATTCTCTATCGGGGATTACGTCCTCAATGGTGGGGAAGTGGCAGCCTTGGTCTTGGTTGAAGCCGTTGGCCGCTTGATTGACGGAGTGATCGGGAACCCCGATTCTCTGGTTGAAGAATCCCACGGTGGTATTGGCCTCTTGGAATACCCGGTCTACACGAAGCCGCAAGAATGGCGCGGGCACCAGGTTCCCGATGTATTAATGTCCGGTGACCACGCAAAGATCGATCGTTGGCGTCTAGATCGTAGTCTTGAGCGAACAGCGCAACGACGCCCGGATATCGTCGCGCGTATTGCATGCTCTTCGGCTGACCAGCTGAGTACCCAGGACAGGGAAATTTTGGCGGAAAACGGTGTGCTGATGCGTGAGGATCGCGTTGTGCCCGTTGAGATTCGTGCTGCGCGCCCTGACGAGGCCGAGCGCATCAGTGAGCTTGCCAGCCTCACTTTCCCCATGGCACCCCCGGACTTTATTCATGAGGAAGATGTCCAGGCTTTTATTTCCGATGGATTGAATCCTCAGGTTTTTGAGGAATACCTTGCTGATCCCAATGCGCGCTGTTTCCTTGCAGAGAGTGAAGGCCAGCTGCTTGCCTACACCTTGATTTTCTTACGCAGTCCGAAAGATATGCCGCGCGGAAATGGCAAGTATCCCTTGGATGATCATGCTGCCTATCTGTCGAAGTGCTATGCGCGCGAAGAGGTTCACGGCAGCGGCATTGCTGGAGCGATTCTGGAGCATACGATTCGTATTGCCAGAGAAGAAGGCGCAAGCCAAATCGTTTTAGGAACGCACATCTATAACGAACGCGCACAGCGTTTCTATCGCAAGCACGGTTTTAAAAAGGCAGGAAGGCGTCATTTCCGTTTGAGCGCCAATACCGAGGCCACCGACGTTGTCATGATTCGTCCCGCGCAGAGTTAGCGAAATCACCGCTCTGTGCATACACTTCTGGGCTTTCGGGGTGTTCTTTAGTACCTGAGCTGTGGCAAAATTAAACGGTCTGTGTGTGGCGTTACCTGCCGCGGGGGGCCGCCGGATCATACAGATACATGAAGAAACGCAGGCTTGACCTGCCGAAAAGACGTGACTGACCTGCGGCAGAAGCGTCAAGGAGTGAAAATGCAAAAGCTGGACGCCGTCGATGCAGCATCGCTGCGCGAAGACATCCCTGCTTTCCGTGCAGGCGATACCGTTAAGGTTCACGTGAAGGTTATCGAAGGTAACCGCTCGCGTATCCAGGTTTTCCAGGGCGTTGTTATCGCACGTCGTGGCCACGGTGTTTCCGAAACTTTCACCGTCCGCAAGGTTTCCTTCGGTGTCGGTGTTGAGCGTACCTTCCCCCTGCACGCACCCACGATCGACAAGATCGAGGTCGTGACCAAGGGCGACGTGCGCCGCGCAAAGCTCTACTACCTGCGTGAGCGCCACGGAAAGGCCGCAAAGATCAAGGAGCACCGCTCCGGATCTGCCGAGTGACACTCGCTCGCGATATAAGCCCGGTATCCTTAAGGATGCCGGGTTTTCGCATACGTGTGAGAATTTATGGTAGACATAGGAAAGGGATCTGTTTATGAGTCGATCAGGCGCACGTGGGAGAGCCGTCCGAATGCCGGTCGCTCACGGCCCTTCGATTAAGGATATTGAACGCGAAGAACGTCGGGCGCGGAAGAACCCCTTCAATTGGCTGCGTGAGCTTGCCGTAATCGTCGTCTGTGCCCTGGTGATCTCCTCGCTTCTACGCGCCTTCCTTGTGCAGGTCTTTTGGATCCCCTCTGCGTCGATGCGTAATACTCTGGTTGAAAAAGACCGCATCGCTGTATCTCGCGTTTCCCACTTCACGGGCGACATTAAGCGTGGAGACGTTGTCGTTTTTGATGACACTTTGGGATGGCTTGCCAAGAGCGAAACAGATACCTCTTCGCCTTTGCGAAAAGTGGCTGAATTTACCGGATTGCTTCCAGCGGGCGGAGAACAAACCTTAGTGAAGCGAGTCATTGGTCTAGGCGGCGATCACGTGACTTGCTGTACGGCAGATGGCAAGCTTCAGGTCAACGGCGTCACGATCACCGAGCCCTACATCGCCAACCACGGTGCGGCCTCGTCAATAACTTTCGACGTCACTGTTCCTGAAGGCTCTCTGTGGGTTATGGGAGATAACCGTTCAAATTCTGCGGATTCTCGTTATCACATGGGGAACGGGCAAACCCCATATGTGCCCGAAAGTGCCGTTGTCGGCCGTGCGTTCGCAGTAATTTGGCCGACCAATCGCCTCAGCTGGTTGGGGGACCGCTCGGTCTTCGCTGACGTCCCCGCTGCCAAATGAACGCATCCAAGCAGACTTTTTCGAGCCGCGGAGAAGCACCGAGGCGCTCGTCCAAAATTACTCCCACCCGTGAGTGGGAAGAGGAGCTCCAACACAGTTTCGGTGTGGTTGCTGGCATGGACGAGGTTGGACGCGGATCTCTTGCCGGTCCGGTATGCGTTGGCTTGGCTTTTGCTCCTCCTGCCGGGATTCCAGTTCTTCCGGGGCTCGCTGATTCAAAGATGCTCAGTCTTCGCGCTCGCGAGGCCTTATTTGAGCCTGTTTTTCAGTGGAGTCCCTGCATTGAAATTGGCCAGGCAAGCAACGATGAGATCGATCGTTATGGAATTATTGCCGCACTTCGACTTGCCGGACGGCGTGCTTTAAAGGCCGCATCTGATCGTGGCTTTCAAGCAGATATCGTCATTTTGGATGGAAGCCACGATTGGCTGAGCGATTCTCCGGATCTTTTTGATGATCTTGATGGTCCTCTTTATCCCACGGTCTCTACCCCAAAGGTTGTCACTCGTGTTAAGGCGGATGCATCGTGTGCGACGGTTTCTGCTGCTTCAGTTGCTGCGAAAGTCTTTCGCGATCGCTTGATGGAAGAATACGAGGACCCGGGATATGGATGGGCATCGAACAAAGGGTATTCTTCGGCCGCGCATATCGATGCTTTGAAGCGTTTGGGTCCCTCGGAGCTTCACCGGCGCTCATGGCGGCTTCCGGGTGTCGAAAGCTGAATTACTCGGTCGCGCTCTAAGATACTGGGAGCAACACAGGAGGCGATCATGGCTGGCGATATCGAATCGTATGAAAACAACCTCGAACTTGAACTGTTTCGCGAATATCGCGATGTCATTGGCTTGTTCAAGTATGTCGTCGAAACTGAACGTCGCTTCTATCTGTGTAACCACGTCGATGTGCAGGCTCGTCCAGTTGGCGGGGATATCTTTTTTGAATTGACCCTGACCGATGCATGGGTCTGGGATATTTACCGTTCCTCGCGATTCGTACACTCAGTGCGCGTCGTTACCTACAAGGATGTCAACGTCGAGGAACTCAATAAGCCTGAGCTACCTCTCGCTTAAGTTGGTGCTTCTATTGGAAAGCACGTATCGACTAATCCGATGCGTGCTTCATTGTCTGCTGAGCATCTCATTATTGCGGCAGGCGCATTGTCCACAGGGATGACACTTCATCGGTGTTTTCCACAGAATTTCGTGTGGACACTTTCCTGCAATCCCTGTTTTGTCATCCTTCCTTCAACGGGAAGGAGCTGTGGTGGACTACAGAAAATACCTCGGTCAAGCGGGCGAAGAATATGCGTGTCGTTTCATTGAAGAACAAGGACTAGAAGTTCTTGAACGGAATTGGCGCGACTCGAACCGCGGAGAGCTCGACATTCTTGCTCGCGAAGGAAATACCGCAGTCGTTGTCGAGGTGCGCACTCGCGTCGGAATTGGTTACGGCAGTGCGCTCGAATCAATTGATACTCGGAAGGTACTGAAACTTCGACGGCTTGCAGCCCAGTGGGCTCGTCAGCGTAGGCTCCATTCAAAACTGCGTATCGACATCGTTGCGTTGACGGTGCCTCGGGCCTGCGGACAAGAACTGCGAGAAGGCGGAAGTGTAGATTTCTTGCGGTATCCCCCGAAGATCGAATGGCTCAGGGGGATCGCGTGACTTCTTCGCTTGCACGCACTCGCGCAATTGCTCTGGTGGGCCTAGATGGAAATATCGTCGACGTTGAAACGCATGTTGGCCGCGGGCTGGTGAATTTCACCCTCGTTGGGCTTCCTGATGCATCCCTCAGAGAGGCTCGCGATCGTGTTCGCTCAGCCCTCCAAGCCTGTGAGTTGGAGGTTCTCGATCGGCACGTTACGGTCGGACTTTCTCCCGCTGGGCTTCCAAAATCGGGCTCGGGATTTGATTTCTCCATTGCCGCCTCGATACTTCTGGCAACTTCGAAGATCCAAAGCACAGGAGTTGCAGGTGAAGTCTTCATTGGTGAACTTGCTTTGGACGGCAGTCTGCATACTCTTCCGGGAATTTTGCCCGCGGTAATTTCGGCACGACGATCGGGTATTACCCGAGTATTCGTTCCTCTTGAGGCGCGCAGCGAAGCCCAACTCGTTCCAGGGATAGAAGTGTGCGCATTCGCGCACCTCGCGGACTTCGTCCAAGCATTCGGCGGGCAGGCAAAACGAGCACGAGTACTTGGGCTAGTCGCTCAAGAATCGGTGCTTAAAAATGCCGGGGAAGAAGGAATGCGAAGCGGGGGAGTAGGAGACTTTTCTCAAGTACGTGGACATAACTCGGCAATCGAGGCGGTCGCTATCGCGGCCTCGGGCGGTCATCATCTGATGATGATCGGCGAACCCGGAAGCGGGAAGACGATGATGGCTTCCAGACTTCCTTCAATCCTTCCAGAACTTGAACAAAGCGATGCCTTAACTGCGAGTGCTATTCATTCGATTGCCGGGGACTTGAGCAGCGGACAATTGCTTACAGAACCTCCATTTCAAGCTCCACATCACTCGATGTCGATCCCTGCAATGGTTGGTGGAGGCAGCGGTGTGATCCGCCCGGGTGCTGCTTCATTGGCGCATGCAGGAATTCTGTTTCTTGATGAAGCAACAGAATTTGCGCCGGCAGTTCTGGATTCTCTTCGGCAACCGCTTGAGTCAGGGTGGGTGCGTATCCAGCGTTCAGGCCATACGGCACGTTACCCGGCTTCTTTCCAATTGGTGATGGCAACAAATCCCTGTCCGTGTGGGCACCTGGGTGGACGAATTCGTTCGTGTTCCTGCTCCTCCATCCAAAGGAGGCGTTACCTGGCACGTCTTTCAGGACCTCTGATTGATCGCATCGACATCACACTGTCGATGCGTGTTCCCAGCCAGGCGGATCTTGCTTGTGAATCTCACTTCAACTCGCATTCACTCAAAGACAAGGTCTGCGAGGCGCGTGAACGAGCTGCTCATCGACTTAAAGGTACTCAATGGCGTCTGAATCGGGATGTCGCGGGCTCGTGGATTCGATCGCTTCACCCACCTTCGGATCAGATCCTGAGCATGATCGATCACTCAGTTGATCAAGGTAGGCTCTCAATGAGGGGAGCGGATCGCTTACTGCGACTTATGTGGACCTGCGCGGATTATTCAGGAAAAAACTCGATTGGACTGGATGAGTTCTCTGCAGCTCTCCAGCTCAGGCAAGGAGGAGAGAACTATGGCATTGGATGAGACCCCCGAACTACTTGACGAAATCTGGTGGAATAGCGTGAGCGAACCATCGGATGCGCACCTTGATCTTTTACGACTGCGTTTGGGAGACGAAGAAGCGAAATCTTGGATTTTAGCCTCGACGCTGCTAATCCCTCAGTGCTTGCGAAGTGAGGAAGAAGTATTTCGTTCCTGCTGGAAGCGCTGGCGACCGCGCGCTTTGTCTGCGAATCCACACGTTGAATTGGAAATCTTGAATAAAATCGGTGGGCGTCTTGTTCTTCCGAGCGATCCTGACTGGCCAGGTGGCTTTGAAAAACTAGGGGAAGGGCAGCCTCGAATGCTCTGGGTCATCGGGGAAATGCCGAAGTCGCCAGCTATCGCAATCGTTGGCGCTCGAGCCTCATCGCACTATGGGAACGAAGTAGCAAGTGAACTGGCATCAGAGCTGTCGCATCGTGGTTATGGGACAATCTCGGGCGGGGCGATAGGCATAGATACCGCGGTGCACCAGGGAAGCGTTAATGTTCGAGGCCAGACTTGTGCCTACATGGCTGGTGGATTGGGAAACCTCTACCCAGCCAGCAATAGCGATCTATTTCGTGCGATTCTGAGGTGTGGAGGGGCCTTAGTATCCGAAGTTCCCTGCACTTTCCGTCCCGCTAAGTGGCGCTTCTTAGGAAGGAACCGCCTGATCGCCGCAGCTGCCGCTGGGGTTGTCGTCGTCGAGGCTTCGCCACGCTCTGGTGCGCTGGCAACTGCGCGTTGGGCACTAGAGATGGGGACCCCCGTTGGCGGAGTTCCCGGCTCGGTCTATTCAGAGGCTTCACGAGGCGTCCACGAACTGTTACGTAACGGAGGAATACTCGTTCGTGATTGGGCAGATATCGTCGACATGATCGGGGAGAAGCTCCCTGAAGAAAACCAAATGCCACTATTTGGAGACCCAGTAGCTTCCGATCATGGGATTGATGCGCTTCAGCCACTGATGCGCAGAGTATTTGAGGCGCTTCCGCAGAGGCGTTCAATGACAATTGAAAGAGCGGCGGTTGCTGCTGGTCTGGATGAAGAGAGCGTGAAGATCGCGCTTGTTCGACTTCAATTAGAGGGTTATGTCGCAAACGATGAGCGCGGCTGGCACCGAAATAAATCCCCACATCACTAAACTGCTCGGTATGGATGAGAGACTGCTGGAAGCGTGGGAGACCTACCTGCGCGCTAATGCTGTAGTTTCTCCGCATACTCTGCGTGCCTACATCGGAGACTTGCATTCATTTCTCGAAAATACCGATACCGATGAGCTCACAGTAGATAACGTCAATAACGTCGTTACCTTGCGCGCAATTCGCATGTGGCTTGCGGATGAACTTCGCAAGGGGAACTCACGCTCAACTGTCTCACGGAAGACTGCCTCGATACGCTCATTCACCGCGTGGGCTCACCGTCGGGGCTATCTCACAACTGATCCCGGGCTGCTTGTGACCAGCGCTCGCGGTGATCAAAAGCTTCCGCAGGTCCAAACAGTTTCTGACACTGAACGTCTCCTTGCATGTGCTGAGCTCCAAGCCAGTGATGATCCCTCGCCAGCAGCAGTACGAGATTGGGCAATTCTAGAAACCATTTACGCGACTGGAATGCGTGTGAGCGAAGTCTGCTCCTTGGATACGACCTCGATTGATCAACAGGGAATGACCCTTCGTGTGATTGGTAAAGGAAACAAGGAACGCATTGTTCCCTTTACCCGAACTTGTCTCAACGCCCTTCAGCGTTGGCTTAATGGGCCAAGACAAGAGTTGGCCCATCCGGAAGCAGGGAAGGCGCTCTTTGTCGGTGACAAAGGTAAACGTATCGATCCGCGCGTAATCCGAGGAATGCTCCACCGGATGTGTGCACGTGCAGGGGTTCGAGATATTGCACCTCACGCCCTTCGGCATACCGCAGCAACGCATATTTTGGGTGGGGGAGCCGATCTTCGGGCAGTGCAAGAAATGCTTGGGCATTCCTCGCTTCAAACAACGCAAAGGTATACGCATGTTGATGCCCAGCGCCTAAGTGCAATCTATCGACAAGCACACCCGCGTGCCTAGCGTGTTCAAAGGGTTTTAAGCCTGGGGTGCCCAGTGAGCATTCGCAATGGGTTGATATATCGAGTGCGCGATACTTTTGCACCCCAATGAATCTGTGCTTCTCGAATAGATGTGCTTGTCCATTCGCTCCCTAGGGGAGGAACTGACGCAATTTGCTCTCCTCGCCTCACACTTTGGCCCGTGCGCAGTGTGGTCACCACAGGTTCGAAAGTCGAATGGATTCCGCCGCAGTCAATTGAAAGAACCTTTCGACCAGCGAGATCGGCGCTGTAGATCACCCTGCCATCGCATGGCGATTCGATTGTGCCTTGGGGGTTATAGAGGTTGAGCCATACTCCTCGAGATCCACTCAGCCAGGGTCTGTCCGGTGGGTTAAAAGTTTTAACCAGGGTGAAGCCGCCTCTGAAAGGTTGGTGCCACTGCGAAGCGAAATGTGGCTGAGTGACGCCGTATGCCGGTAGACCTAGAAATGCAAAGGCAACGAGTGTTGCCAGTCCTATGTGTGTCAGCTTCTTTCGAAGATTAGGAAATATCGCCATAGACCACGATCTCTTTAAAAGCCATCTGTATACATGAGCATGCTTGAATCTGTGGACAACACGGAGAGGGCGTACACCCTGTGGATAAAAAGTGAGCAATCACAAGCTGAATTTCGTCGTCGCGCACCTTCTGAAGGCCGAATCTCCGTAACGAATACGGTAGGATTGAACAGCATTCGCTATGCGGATGACTTCGCGTGCCATTTTCCGAGCACCTCACGGAAGTGAAAGTGCCGGGGCAGTTGCGTCACGGTCCAATGGGTCGCAACGTCATGGCACCAGGGCCGAAAGGCACATTAACCGAGAAAACCGGGGGAAACCCCATGATCCCGCTCAGCGGGGAAAGGACGATGCAATGGCAATCGTCACCATGCGCCAGCTTCTGGAATCTGGCGTTCACTTCGGGCACCAGACCCGTCGTTGGAACCCGAAGATGAAGCGCTTCATCCTCACCGAACGTAACGGCATCTACATCATCGACCTCGAGCAGACCATTGCCGATATCGATATTGCCTTCGACTTCGTCAAGGAAACCGTTGCACACGGCGGAACCATCCTCTTCGTCGGCACCAAGAAGCAGGCACAGGAAGCTGTCGCCGAGCAGGCACAGCGCGTTGGCATGCCCTACGTGAACCACCGCTGGCTCGGTGGTATGCTCACCAACTTCTCCACCGTTTCCAAGCGCCTCCAGCGCCTGAAGGAACTTGAGCAGATCGACTTCGACGATGTGGCGTCTTCTGGTCGCACCAAGAAGGAACTGCTCATGATGCGTCGCGAGAAGGACAAGCTTGCTCGCACCCTCGGCGGTATCCGCGATATGGTCAAGGTGCCTTCCGCAGTGTGGATCGTTGACCCCAAGAAGGAACACCTCGCTGTTTCTGAAGCTCGCAAGCTCAACATCCCGATCGTTGCCATCCTGGACACCAATGCTGATCCGGATGAGGTCGACTACCGTATTCCCGGCAACGACGACGCAATTCGCGCAGTTGCACTGCTGACCCGCGTGATTGCAGACGCAGTTGCTGAAGGCCTGCTTGCGCGCAGCGCCAGCCGTAAGAATGCTTCTGAGGATTCCTCCGCAGTTGAGCCTCTGGCTGAGTGGGAACGCGAACTCCTCGAAGGTGAAGTTGCGGCGGACGAGTCCGCAGCAGAAGCTGTTGCCGAAGAGTCCGAAAAGCCCGCACAGGACTGAGCTGAGAAAGGAATTCAGTAATGGCTAATTTCACTGCCGCTGATGTGAAGGCTCTGCGCGAGAAGACCGGCGCAGGCATGATGGACGTCAAGAAGGCGCTCCAGGAAGCCGATGGCGATGCCGAGAAGGCTCTCGAGATCATTCGCCTCAAGGGTCTGAAGTCTCTGTCCAAGCGTGAAGGTCGTCAGGCTTCTGCAGGCCTGCTTGCCGCTTCGGTTCAAGATGGCGTGGGCGTTATGGTTGAGGTCAACTCCGAGACCGACTTCGTCGCAAAGAACGAGAAGTTCATTGACTTCGCTAAGTCAGTACTCGAAGCCGCAGTTGCTTCCGGTGCTTCTGATGTTGACTCGCTGCTTGCAGCCCCCATGGGCGACTCCACCGTTAAGGATCAGCTTGATGCTATGGCCGCTGTCATCGGCGAAAAGCTTGAGATCCGCCGCGTGATCCGCGTTGAGGGCGAGAACGTTGATCTCTACCTGCACCAGACCAGCCCTGACCTGCCTCCGCAGGTTGGCGTCTTCGTCGTTACCGACGCAGCAGGTGCAGGCGTTGCCCACGATATCGCGATGCACGTCGCCGCATACATGCCTGCCTACCTCGATCGCGACTCGGTTCCTGCCGATGTCCTTGACAAGGAGCGCGCAACCCTCGAGAAGATCACCCTTGAGGAAGGCAAGCCCGAGCACATCGTTCCGAAGATCGTTCAGGGACGCCTTGAAGCGTTCTACAAGGACAACTGCTTGGTTGATCAGGCATTTGCCCGCGATCCTTCAAAGTCCGTCGGACAGGTCCTGCGCGAGGCTGGTGCAAAGGTCACTCAGTTCGTGCGCGTCCACGTCGGCGCCTGATTTCGTGTGATGGCCCCGCTTCTAGCGGGGCCATCGCCCTATCTCTTTCGACTCAGCACATATTCAAAGGAGAAGAATTCATGCCAGCTGCTCGTCGTGTCCTGCTCAAACTCTCAGGTGAGGCTTTCGGCGGAGGTTCCGTCGGCCTCGATCCCACGGTAGTCCGTTCAATTGCTGAGCAGATCGCAGATGCCGTTCATGCAGGGATCCAGGTTGCAGTCGTCGTTGGTGGAGGTAACTTTTTCCGTGGTGCTGAGCTCTCTCGGCAGGGGCTTGACCGCTCCCGCGCCGACTACATGGGAATGCTTGGAACCGTCATGAATGCACTGGCGCTTCAAGACTTTATTGAACAATCCGGTGTTCCCGCGCGCGTCCAGAGTGCTATTGCCATGCAGCAGGTTGCAGAACCTTACATCCCTCTGCGCGCAATCCGTCACTTGGAGAAAGGCCGCGTCGTTCTTTTTGGTGCTGGCGCGGGCCTTCCATATTTCTCCACCGATACCGTTTCTGCGCAGCGAGCCTTGGAAACTCATTGCGATGAACTACTTGTCGCAAAGAATGGTGTGGACGGCGTCTATGATGACGATCCCCGAATTAACCCCGATGCGAAGAAACTGGACTTTGTCACCTACCAAGATGCCTTGAGTCGAGGCCTGAAGGTTGTCGATGCCGCAGCGTTTGCTCTTGGGCAGGAAAACGGTCTCACAATGCGCGTCTTTGGCATGTCCGAAGCTGGTAACGTTACTGCAGCGCTACGAGGCGAAAAAATCGGTACGCTTGTGCTCAGCGAATCACACTGAAAGGAACACTTCCGTGATTGATGACATCCTGCTCGAAGCAGAAGACAAGATGGATAAGACGGTCGAGGCTGCCCGCCATGAGTTCGGAAATATCCGTACTGGCCGCGCAAATGCTGGAATGTTTGAACAGCTCTTGGTGGACTACTACGGTGCCCCTACGCCCATGCAGCAACTCGCCTCTTTCCAGATTCCCGAGGCCCGCACGGTTCTGATTTCGCCTTTCGACCGCACCGCGACTCAGGAAATCATTAAGACCCTGCGTGAGTCGGATCTGGGCGTCAACCCCACCGATGACGGCAATGTTGTCCGCGTGGTTCTGCCTGCGCTGACCGAAGAGCGTCGTAAGGAATACGTGAAGCAGGCTAAGAACAAGGCCGAAGACGCTCGCGTTTCTGTTCGCTCGATCCGTCGTAAGGCTAAGGAAGCTCTTGATCGCCTGAAGAAGGATGGCGATGCAGGTGAGGATGAGGTCGAACGCGCAGAAAAGGCCCTCGAATCCGCCACGAAGGCACGCGTTGAGCTGATCGACAAGCTTTTGGCCACGAAGGAAAGCGAACTCCTGACAATCTGATGTCGGCTTCATCCCATCAACCGCGTCCCTCAGTGTTTTCGCACGTCTTCTCTCCGGAGCCGCGCGAAAACACTCAGCCACTTGCACCCACCGGGCGAGCGGGAAGGAACCTTCCGGCAGCGGTTTCCTCTGCTGTCGTACTGATTGCCCTTCTTGTTGCTTCACTGCTTGTTGTTCAAGGTATTTTTGTTGCCTTTGTATGCTGCATTGCACTCCTCGGTTTATGGGAGCTGGGTGGAGCCTTTGCTCGCGTGGGGACACGTCTTGCCATGGCGCCGCTGTATCTTGGCGCAATTGGGATGATGGTGTGCGCGTGGTTCTTGGGACCCGAGGCCGTCACAATGGCGCTGTACTTGACGGTTTTTGCAGTCGTTGCTTGGAGATTGGTTGACGCGCCGACTCCTTCCAGAATCACTGACATCATTGCGAGTGTTTTCAGCGCCGTCTACGTTCCTTTCTTGGCTTGCTTCGTTGTTCTCTTGCTGCGAGATTTTCGCTCGCCCGCGGTGATCGGTGTTTATGTCCTTGTCACCTGCTTCAATGACATCGGTGGATGGCTTGCAGGGATTATGTTTGGTAAGCACCCCATGGCGCCGCGACTGTCTCCGAAGAAGTCATGGGAAGGCTTCATCGGTTCTTTGTTTTTCTGCATCCTCACTGGAATCGGCGGTTTTATGCTGCTGGGTGCAACGTGGTGGTGGGGCGTCATTGCTGGCATCTGTGGCTGCGTATGTGCGACGATCGGGGACCTCACCGAATCTTTGATTAAGCGTGAGGTTGGGCTCAAAGACATGTCAGCATTGATCCCAGGACACGGCGGTGTGCTTGATCGTGTCGATTCTCTGGTGATGACTGCCCCGGTTTTCTATGTGATCTTTATTTTCGCTTTGCGTTAAGTTCGCATCTGAATGAAAGCACATGAGGGTGCATGCGACTAGGCTATGCACGGGGAGAGGAGGAGCAACGAATGAGCACAACCAATCGAGCAAGACGAGAAGTTCGCCCGACCGACCAGTTACCTGAAGGTGCAACCTCGCCTGACGCGAAGCCTCGAGTTACTTTTACAGCGCGTCGGCGCGGTAAGGCTCCTCGCCACCTTGCAGATTTTGATCAGAAGGAACGCAAGGAGTTTGTGTCCGAGGCCGGACTTCCTTCCTTCCGTGCTGATCAGTTGTCGCGCCACTACTTTGAGCGTCATATCAGCAATCCTGCCTTGATGACGGACATGCCAAAGAGCGCCCACGATCTTATTGAATCGACTCTCCTTCCACCTCTTGTCCGAGAGGTTGCTGTTCTGGAAGCTGACGGCGGGGAAACACTCAAGCACCTATGGGAACTTTATGATGGTGCCCGCGTCGAATCTGTTTTGATGCGCTACACCGACCGTACGACGCTCTGCATCTCTTCCCAGGCTGGATGCGGTATGGGTTGCCCTTTCTGTGCTACGGGTCAGATGGGACTCACCCGAAATCTTTCAACCGCAGAGATCATTGACCAAGTTCGCGCTGCCCACCAGGCATGTGAAAAAGGACTGGTTGGGGGCTCTCCAACACACCTGTCAAATGTGGTCTTTATGGGAATGGGAGAGCCTTTAGCGAACTACAAGGCAGTAGTCGCAGCTCTTCACCGCATCATCGATCCTGCGCCTGCCGGTTTTGGTATGTCTGCACGGAACGTGACGGTTTCAACGGTTGGTTTGGTTCCTGCGATTGATCGTCTCTCTCAAGAAGGTCTTCCGGTGACTCTTGCGGTCTCGCTGCACACCCCGGATGATGACCTTCGTGATGAGCTCATCCCCATCAATTCCAGATGGAAAGTAGGAGAGCTTCTAGACGCCGCGCGCAGGTACTTTGTGGCTACTGGTCGGCGCGTTTCTATCGAGTATGCGCTGATTAAAGACATGAACGATCAGGTTTGGCGTGCCCAATTGCTGGCAGATGAGCTCAATAAGAGGGGCAGGGGATGGGCACACGTCAATCCCATTCCTTTGAATCCCACGCCCGGTTCGATCTGGACGGCATCCACCCGTCGGGCGCAGGATGCATTTGTGAAGACGCTGCGAGACAATGGAATCTCGACAACGATTCGAGACACACGTGGTTCCGATATCGACGGGGCTTGCGGTCAGCTCGCAACGGCTGTTAATAACCGTGAGCGTGCACGTCAGAGTGCACGTGAAAATAGTGCACACGAAGAGGAGAAGTGATGGGCGACGCTTTCCCGACTACGGGAATTTTCCGGCGCGGTTACGGTAAGGATGCCGTAGATGAGTTCTTCATCGATGCTCGTCATGCATATGAAGGAGGGCTTCCGGCTGAACAGTTCAGTGCTGAACAGGTTCGTCAAGCGTCCTTCCCAAGGCAACGCAATGGCTATGACACCCAAGCGGTGGATGCGGCAATGAGTCGACTTGAAGCTGCTTTTGTTCAGCGTGACCGTGCCGACCACATCGCTGTTAATGGTGAAGGCGCGTGGTACGAAAAGGTAGCCGACCGCGCGACGACACTGTATCCGCGTCTGCTCCGCCCCTATGGACAGCGTTTTTCACATCCCCGTTCGGGAATTGGCTACAACGCTGAACAGGTTGATGACCTTCTGGATCAGATTGCAGCTTTCTTTGATGATCGTGAGGATCTGGCTGCTGACGATGTTCGGCATACGCTTTTCAAGCCCGCACGCGGTAAGAAAGCCTATGCAATGGGTCCGGTCGATGCCTATCTTGGGCGCGCCGTTGAAATCCTTCTTTCAGTGAACTGACACATGAGTACACAGGTTGTTCTGCTTGGTTCTACGGGATCAATCGGCACACAGGCGCTTGAGGTTATTGACCAGCACCACGACGATTTCGAGGTTGTCGCGCTGAGCGCTGGCGGCCGCTCTCTTGAGCTTTTGGCGGAGCAATGTGTTCGTTATCGACCTCGGGTCGTTGGAATCCACGATGGTGATGCGCACAGCCTTGAACGCCTGATTGCTGCAGCTGCTGGTGAAATTCCAGAGATTTTGGTTGGGCCGGATGCCTCAACACAGATTGCGGGGTCCTTCCCTCAGGCAGTTGTCCTTAACGGTATTACCGGTGGTGTTGGCCTTGGTCCCACCCTTGCGGCCCTCGAGGCCGGATCGACCCTTGCCTTGGCAAATAAAGAATCCCTGGTTGTTGGTGGGCCTCTAGTTCGGCGTGCAATGAAGCGCGATGGGCAAATCGTCCCCGTTGATTCAGAACACTCGGCCATTGCCCAATGTCTTGCCAGCGGAGTTCACGAAAAAGGTTTGACCGCGCAGCGCGTCACCGGCAAGAGCGAGCTTGCGCAATTGGTTCTCACGGCCTCGGGAGGGCCTTTTAGGGGAAAGAAACGCGCTGATCTGGCGGAAGTAACCCCGCAGCAGGCGCTGGCCCACCCGACGTGGAATATGGGGCCCGTTGTCACCATTAACTCATCCACTCTGGTTAATAAAGGCCTAGAACTCATCGAGGCGCATCTTCTGTTCGATGTTCCGGCCTCGGATATTGTCCCGGTGGTGCATCCTCAGTCCATCGTCCACTCCATGGTGACCTGGAAGGACGGGGCGACGATTGCGCAAGCATCGCCCCCCGATATGAAGCTTCCTATCGCGTTGGGATTGACGTGGCCCAAGCGACTTTCAGATATTGAAAAGCCGGTGGATTTCTTGCAGCAACAAGAATGGACTTTTGAGCCGGTCGATTCGCAGACTTTCCCGGCAATCAATTTGGCACGTGCGGCTGTTACTGAATCGCCGACCCACCCCGCTGTGTACAACGCTGCAAACGAAGTTTTCGTCGATGCATTTCTGCGTGGGCAGCTTGCGTATCTGTCAATCGTGGATCTTCTTGAGGAAGTTCTGACCGAGCACCAAGGCATCGATGAGCCTACGCTAGACGATATTCTTGGCGCCCAAGAGTGGGCCAAGGCTTCTGCTCGTTCTCACGTCATGTGAGAGGAAAGAAAAAGGATTTTCGTGGGAATTATCGGTGTTCTCGTCATCGTCGTGGGGTTGTTGATCTCTGTTGCACTTCACGAATTTGGCCATATGATTCCTGCAAAAAAATTTGGCGTTTACGTTCCTGAGTTTGCTGTCGGTTTTGGACCTCAGATTTTTGGCCTCAAAAAAGGGGAGACCACCTATTCTCTTCGGGCGATTCTTCTGGGTGGCTACGTTCGCTTGGTCGGGATGTTCGCACCGGCTCGCGACGGGGTGAAAACGAGGAATCGACGGGGAAAACTGACCCTTGCCCAGGAGGCTCGTGAGGCCAGCATGGAAGAAATTCCTGAAGGCTACGGCTCTCGCGCATTTTATCTTCTTCATCCCGTACAGAAGATCATCGTCATGATCAGTGGTCCTCTGGTCAATCTGTTCCTTTCAATTCTCTTCCTCTCGATTGCTCTGGTCGGAATTGGAATTCCCAAAGCTTCTTTGACGCTGAGTGAGGTTCCTCAGCAGCTGACTACTCAGGGAGCCACTGTCGATGCGCCGGCCTACGCCGCAGGTATTCGAGCGGGGGATAGGATCACGGGAGTCAACGGTAGCGCCGTGACCTCCTGGGAGCAGATGCGTCAGAGTATTGCGGGCTCACAGGGCAGCATCGATATTGACTACCTGCGAAATGGTCAACTTTTCCACGTGAAAGTTGATCCGTTGCGATCGGGAGATAGTGTCAGTATCGGTGTCATTGCGGGGACTGAATATCAAGCCGCCAGTGCAGGTACTGTCGCCTCCGCCATCGGGGAGACCTTTACCGGCACAGTGAGCGTTGTTGCCCGTCTACCAATTGCCCTGTGGGATGTTGGCCGTTCGATTTTCACAGGTGCACCCCGTGATTCGGGTGGCGTCATGTCGGTTGTCGGTATCGGCAGGATTGCTGCAGATGCAACCTCGTCAGATGTCACGGCAAGCAGCGGTGGTTGGATGCGATCGGCTGCACTATTGCTGTCGATCCTGGCTTCCCTCAATATGGCGCTCTTTGTGTTTAATCTTCTTCCTTTCCCGCCGCTCGATGGAGGACATATCGTTCCGGCAATCTATGAATGGATTCGGCGAGGCTTTGCTCGGGTACGCGGAAGGGAAGTACCGCCACCGGTCGATACTGCGCGGCTTATGCCACTGACATACACGATGGGCACCATCTTGGTTGCGATGACGGTTCTGCTGATGATTGCAGATATTGTCGTGCCAATCAGTCTGCAATAGGTCGCTCACAGCACTGCGAGCTTTCATTGGTTTCATTAGCGTCTGGCTGGCCCGGGTGCCAGCTGCATACAAGTGGGAGATAATGACAAGGTGACTGAAATTAACTTAGGGATGCCCAGCGTCCACGAAGCTCCTTTTCCGCGTCGCAAGACTCGTCAAATCATGGTGGGGGATGTGCCTGTTGGTGGGGGTGCTCCCGTTTCTGTTCAGTCGATGACCACAACGAAGACCCACGATATCGGTGCGACGCTGCAGCAGATTGCAGAGCTCACCGCGGCGGGCTGCGACATTGTTCGTGTCGCCTGCCCGACCGATAAGGATGCTGAGGCTCTGCCGATTATTGTCAAGCAATCGCGTATTCCCGTCATTGCTGATATTCACTTCAACCCGAAGTATGTTTTTGCAGCGATTGAGGCCGGTTGCGGTGCGGTTCGCGTGAACCCCGGAAATATTCGTAAGTTCGACGATCAGGTGAAGGAAATTTGCCGCGCCGCTTCCGATCATGGAACTTCGCTTCGCATTGGCGTGAATGCGGGTTCTTTGGATCCGCGTCTTCTCAAGAAGTACGGTCGTGCGACCCCCGAAGCCCTTGTCGAATCAGCGGTCTGGGAAGCATCGCTCTTTGAAGAGAACGACTTCCACGACTTCAAGATTTCAGTCAAGCACCACGATGTTTTGACCATGATTCAGGCCTACCGTTTGCTCTCTGAAAAGGGCGATTGGCCGCTTCACCTCGGCGTGACCGAGGCCGGGCCAGCTTTCCAGGGAACCATTAAGTCCTGCGCAGCTTTTGGTGTGCTTTTGGCTGATGGTATTGGCGATACGATCCGTGTCTCTCTTTCTGCACCTCCTGTTGAAGAGGTCAAGGTCGGTACGAAGCTCTTGGAGTTCATGGGTCTGCGTGAAAAGACCCTCGAGATTGTTTCCTGTCCTTCCTGTGGGCGTGCCCAGGTTGATGTCTGGACGCTGGCAGAAAATGTCACTGAAGGCCTCAAGGATCTGACTGTTCCCCTTCGTGTTGCCGTCATGGGCTGCGTGGTGAACGGCCCAGGCGAGGCTCGTGAGGCTGACCTCGGTGTGGCCTCGGGCAATGGAAAGGGACAGATCTTCATCCGCGGGGAGGTCGTCGAAACCGTTCCCGAAGATGACATTGTCCCAACCCTTATTAAGCATGCGAACCTGCTTGCTGAAGAAATGGGACTTGAAGAAGGTGAAGGATCTGTCGAAGTTCTTCCGGTTATCCGATAAGGGCCACAATCGCGAAGAATTCACGTATCCTTCCGTATAAGAACATTGAGTGTAACAGCCTGATCAAAGGGGATTTGTTATGAAGATTCGTACCGTAGCTGCTCTGGGAATCCTGGGCTGTGCTGGCGCAATTTACGCGACGGGCTTTCCGCGCCGTATTGGGCTGACTCGTTCCGAGGCTTCGGTCTCCCTTCCCGGTGATCTTGAGCTTCCCAATGCTGATGTCGTCGTTGATCGTGCGGTAGAGATTGACGCACTGCCGACTCGCGTGTGGGAAGTGATCGATGCTGCTTTTGAAGAGGATGAGGACGGTCGTGTCCTGATCCGCCAGGAGGGCGATTGCCTGGTGATCCGCGTTCCCGCCCCGGGACGCAATCTGGAGTGGGAAGACGAAGTGGATGAGTACACCGGTACCTGCACTTTTGCTCTTCTTCCCGAGGCCAATGGACGTACCCGCCTTCACCTGCGTGAGCGTCACCAGGCCACTGAGTCGACTCCCGTCTGGCGTCTCTGGGCCGGCGTGTGTGCCGAGTCCTACTCGACCATGTCGATGCTGCGTGATTTGAAGGAAGCAGCAGAGGCTTTGTGAGCTGAACAATAGTCCACGGCGGGTGCAGGCTTCGTGCCTGTGCCCGCCGTGCTTTAGGATTGAGGTGTGTTAAGAACTCTTTCCTCTTTCTTCCTGCGCACTCTGCGCGAAGATCCGGCCGATGCCGAAGTTGTTTCCCATAAGCTCCTTGTCCGCGCGGGCTACATTCGTCGTACTGCCCCCGGCATCTATACGTGGCTTCCTCTTGGCCTGCGTCTGTTGCGCAAGGTAGAGGCGATTGTTCGTGAAGAGATGGACCGTATCGGCGCTCAGGAAGTTCACCTTCCTGCGCTTCTGCCTGCAGAGCCTTACAAGGCGACCGATCGCTGGGATGAATATGGTCCGACCCTGTTCAAGCTGCAGGACCGTAAGGGCGGGGACTACCTCTTGGCTCCTACCCACGAGGAGATGTTCACCCTCTTGGTGAAGGATCAGTACTCCTCGTACAAGGACCTGCCTCTGACGATCTACCAGATTCAGACGAAGTACCGCGATGAAGCTCGTCCGCGTGCGGGTCTGATCCGCGGCCGTGAGTTCGTCATGAAGGATGCATATTCCTTCGATATTGATGATGCTGGTCTGGATGTTGCCTACCAGAATGAGCGCGATGCCTATGAGCGCATCTTTAAGCGTCTGGGCTTGGAGTACGTGATTGTTTCCGCGATGTCGGGTGCCATGGGCGGCTCTCGTTCCGAGGAATTCCTTCACCCCAGCCCGATTGGCGAAGATACTTTCGTGCGTTCTCCGGGAGGCTACGCCGCCAACGCCGAGGCCGTGGTGACGCCCGCTCCGCAGCCGCTTCCTTTCGATGGTATTCCCGAATTCGAGATGCGCGAAACTCCCAATGCCCCGACTATCGAGGCCTTGGTTGAGCGCTCCAATGAGCTTTACCCCCGTGATGATCGCCCGTGGCAGGCTTCGGATACATTGAAGAGCTTCGTTGTCACGCTTACGCACCCTGATGGCGAACGTGAGGTCGTTCTCTTGGGTGTGCCCGGTGACCGCGATGTCGATATGAAGCGTCTTGAGGCTTCGGTCGCACCAGCGGAAGTCGAAATGGCCGGTCCGGAAGATCTGGCAAAGCACCCCGAGCTGGTTCCCGGCTACATCGGCCCCATGGCCGCAGGACCGAATTCGCCTGCTCGCCACCTCGATGAGGATGGTAATCCTGTGGGTGGTATTCGCTTCTTGGTTGATCCTCGCGTGGTTGATGGAACCACGTGGATCGCTGGTGCAAATACTCCCGGAAAGCACGTGTACTGGCTGACGATGGGGCGTGATTTTACCGCCGACGGTACCATCGAGGCCGCCGAGGTCCGCGAGGGCGATCAGGCTCCAGACGGCTCTGGTCCGCTTCACTTGGAACGCGGCATCGAAGTTGGACATATCTTCCAGCTTGGTCGCAAGTATGCAAAGTCCTTGGGCCTTACTGTTCTGGACCAAAACGGAAAGAGCCAGGTTGTCACCATGGGCTCTTACGGCATTGGTGTTTCGCGTGTTCTGGCTGCACTTGCTGAGTCCAATAGCGATGAGCGCGGTTTGGCATGGCCTGCAAATATTGCACCATTTGATGTCCACGTTCTTGCTACGGGTAAGACTGATGAGATTTTCGATGCTGCTGAGTCGATCTCATCGGCATTGGACCGCGATGGCTTCGATGTTCTCTTCGATGATCGTCGCAAGGTGTCTGCCGGTGTGAAGTTTGCCGATGCAGAACTGGTTGGTCTTCCGATTGCGGTTGTTATTGGCCGCGGTTTGGCAGAGGGCAAGGTCGAGATTCGTCTCCGTGCAAGCGGTGAGTCTTTCGAGGTTCCGGTTGAATCTGCGGTTGAGCGTATCGAGCAGCTTCATCGTGAGCTGATTGGGGAGGGGAAGTAAATGGCTCTGCGTGAGATCCGTGTGATCGGTGATCCGGTCCTTCGAACCCCCTGTGATCCCATTACCGATATCGATGCTTCTGTGAAGGCATTGGTCGAAGATTTGCTTGAGACCGTCGATATGGATGGACGTGCAGGTCTTGCGGCAAACCAAATCGGTGTGGGGCTGCGCGCATTCTCGTACAACATTGATGGGGAGATCGGCTACGTTCTGAACCCGAAGATCGTTGAGCTCAGCAAAGACGAGTATCAAGATGGTGACGAGGGCTGTCTGTCTGTTCCCCAGCTCTGGTTCCCAACGGAACGCGCGTGGTATGCCCGCTGCGAAGGTATTGACTTGGATGGAAAGCCAGTAGTCATCGAAGGTGAAGAGCTGATGGCTCGTTGCATTCAGCACGAGTGCGATCACCTTGATGGCATGCTCTATATCGACCGTCTGGATCGCAAGACGCGTAAACGCGCTCTGCGTGAAATTCGCGAGGCAAACTATTAAAAGACAGATGTCGAACTGATCTTTGCGCAACTGCGGCGGATCCCACGCGATCCGCCGCAGTTTTTGCGTTAGAATGAGCGTACACCGTTTGCTGTGGCATTGGATTGAGGGCGTAGGGGAAGACGATCCTCAAACACAGGAGGCCACAATGCGAGGGTCCTATACCCGCGGTGTACTTTTCGTACACTCAACGCCGCCCGCTCTATGTCCGCACATCGAGTGGGCTGTCGGTGCTGCCTTGGGAAGCGAAGTTCACCTTCAGTGGACCCCTCAAGAGGCTGCCCCCGGAATGCTCCGCTGCGAATACTCCTGGGTGGGAAGCGCCGGTACGGGAGCTCGCCTGGCCTCGGCACTACGCGGATGGGAGCACCTGCGCTACGAGGTCACCGAAGAAGCCAGCCCCTCTTGCGATGCAGGACGCTGGTCGCATACGCCGTCATTGGGTATTTTCCATGCGCAGATGGACAGCGTTGGTAATGTCGTCGTTCCCGAAGACCGAGTGCGTGCAGCTATCGAAAAGGCAAGCTCTTATGAAGAGCTGCGTGAAGGACTCGATCTTGCTTTGGGCCAGGCTTGGGATGATGAGCTGGAGCCCTTCCGTCACGCAGGAGCGGGAGCGCCTGTTCGCTGGCTCAACCGCGTAGGCTAATAATCTATGGGTACTATCGGTGACCTTTTAGGCGATGCGCTCGGACAGGCCTTAGCCTCGAATTCTGATGCTGCACCCGTTGAGGCAATTGAAGGGGCGCGTGAGCAGGCTGCAGAGGAACGCGCTGAGCATGTGCGTCAGGTTGTACAGGATGCGCTTGTTTCAAACGCTTCAGTAGTTCCAGAGAATATCGATGATTCATCCCTATTGAGCGCGCTTGATCTGGACACTTTATCTCTATATGCCGCTGTTTCGGCCATCGAACATGAACTGGCAATCACTATCCCGGATGCCGCGGTATCCCAATGGGTGACCATCGGAGATATTGCGAGCAGTGTCGGTGAGCTGGCGCAGTAGCGTCAAACTTCTGACCTAGAATGGTGTTATTGTCTGCGACCACACCAACTCAAGGAGAATCACAGGTGGCACGAATCGAAGAAGATCTGCTGGGTACGCGAGAAGTTCCTGATGAGGCATACTGGGGAATCCACACGCTCCGCGCCCTTGAGAACTATCAAATCAGTGGTCGGACAATCAACCAGGTTCCTGAGATGATCCGCGCAATCGTCCAGGTAAAAAAGGCCTGCGCGCTGGCGAATCGCGAACTCCATGTGATCAGCGCTAAGACCGCAGAGGCTATTGTTGCCGCTTGCGACGATATCTTGACTAACGGAACCTGCATGGATCAATTTCCGATTGATCAATTCCAGGGTGGCGCAGGTACCAGCGTCAATATGAATGCCAATGAGGTCATCGCGAATCGCGCGCTGGAAATGCTTGGCCTTCCTCGCGGTGATTATGACGTGATCAACCCCAATGACCATGTGAATCACTCGCAGTCGACGAACGACGCGTATCCGACTGCGTTCCGCTTGGCGCTTCACGGAAAGATCGAGAGGCTTCGCAGGGCTGTGGAGGATCTTGCCGATGCTTTCGCAGCGAAGGGCGATGAATTCCGTGATGTACTGACCATGGGGCGTACTCAGCTGCAGGATGCGGTTCCGATGACGCTCGGACAGGAAATGACGGCCTTTGCAGTTACGCTTCGTGAGGAAGATCCGCGTCTTGAAGTGAATGCAGAGCTTCTCCTGGAAACGAACTTGGGCGCAACGGCGATCGGAACGGGCTTAAATACCCCTACTGGTTATCAGGACGTAGTTGTTCGTCACCTGCGTCGCATTACCGGCTCTCGAGTCAAGGCTGCAACCCACCTAGTTGAGGCAACTTCCGACACCGGTGCATATGTGTCAATGCATGCGGCAATTAAGCGCACAGCCGTGAAACTGTCGAAGATTTGTAATGATCTTCGATTGCTTGCTTCGGGACCACGCGCTGGTTTGAATGAAATTAATCTTCCTGAGATGGCTGCAGGTTCGTCGATCATGCCTGCGAAGGTGAACCCGATTATTCCCGAGGTCGTCAACCAGGTCTGCTTTAAGGTCATTGGAAATGATCAGACTGTTACTATGGCCGCTGAAGCTGGACAGCTTCAGTTGAATGTCATGGAGCCGGTTATTGCGCAGGCAACCTTCGAATCGATCGATCTTCTAGTTAATGCGTGCGACACTCTTCGTGAGCGCTGCGTCAACGGAATCACGGCGAATGTCGAGGTTTGCCGTTCCTACGTTGAAAACTCTATTGGTATTGTCACGTACTTCAATGACGTTATCGGGCACCACCTCGGAGATGTTGTGGGTAAGCGCGCTGCTGCAGAGGGGAAGACCGTTCGCGAAGTGATTGCCGAGATGGGATTGCTTTCGGATGAAGAGGTTGAGGCGATTCTTTCGCCGGAAAACCTTGCGAACCCTCATTACCGAGGCGCACAGGTCGACTGATTTCTTTACTTAACGGGTGTCGGGGCAGTGAAAGCTACCCCGACACCCGTCTTTTAATGCGTTGATGGGTGATGCTATATGACGAGATTTCGGTATTACTTGCCTTTGTTGTGACCGTAAATCTTATCTGTTTCTAACGCATGGCGGTTCTGTTCTTCTGTTTCCTGGAAGGCTTGATTGACCGCTGTTGTTGCTTGTGAGACTCCAGCGCATGCAAGTGTGAGCCCCGCGATGAGCCCGTTAATATCTTGAATAAGTTCGTCGAGGGCTTCTTGGTGTTGAGTACCGGTAGAAATTGAGGTGAGCTTGCTTTTTGAGAAGATCTCACCTGCGGCATCACACTTTTTTGCGCACTCGGCTACCTGTTCGGGGTTCCATTCGATAAAGTCATACATTTAACGCCTCCTAGTGTTTAAGCGTGTATGGCGTGAAATTAAAGTAGGCCGCCAGTTCGCACCAGAGCAGTGTTTCGTAGCACGCCTCTAGGGGAGCGTACGGTCTGTTCTTTGCCTTTGATGGTAATGAGGTAGTAGCGGATAGATAGCTCTCAGGAACTAAAGGTGTTTCAAAGCGATAACTTGACGCTGGCGTGGAGAGTGTAGTAACGCTTGAAGTAGGAGCATAGGTCGTGGCTGTTCGCCTCCATCGTGTCCACGCTGTGTATTCCCACAGCCCATTTTGTATATATGACGCGAAACTACGGTACTTATCTTGAGTGATGGAATCAGCGAGGAGCCTTTGTACTTGCTCGAAATTTGCGTGGCTCATTGCGCGAATTGCTTCATCAAAAATATGGTTCGGGGCGTCATTGTCCCCTTCTCTGGTGTGTAAAGGGCTATTTGCTAGGACCACATGAGGAACTTCCTCGGTATCAATGAGATATACGTGAGTTGTGTCGCCAACGCTACGAAGGACTGTTGAGTGGTCCTTTGCTTGGAATACACACAACTTGCGTGTGGTATCGGGTGTATATGCGGGGGAGCACGAATAGAGGGTAATTGGTCCGGTGCATGCGGTAATTGGCGCGAGAAGCGCCTGCGCAGTGGGCGTTAGGCAGCTACCCGTCGATACTTCCGATAAGTGGCGCCCGGCGCGCGTTTCCACGTGTTGCCATTCTTCAAAACCATTACGGGGGTTGATGGCCACACTGATGAAAGATCGAGCGAAGGTTGTGGGGATGACGATCGCGGGGCGATTGGGATTTGGTGTGTTGGTGTTCATTGTGTGATTTCTAGGCTACTGATCATGTCTGGGAGGTCGTCGGCGATGTGGTTGATGTTGGTTGTTGTCGAGGTCACTGTGGCATAGACGCGGATATTATGTTCTGCAATTCTTTGTGTCCATGTCCATTGGATAGCGGTGTAGGACTGGTGGTCATCTATGTAGATTCCGCTTGACATGGTTGCGTCTGGACTGTGGATGTGGAATGGTATTTCCTCGATCGTTAGCCATCCTGGGATTGCGTCTTCCAGGGGAATGGGGTTTTGGCCGGTTGGATCCATTGTGATGATGAGGTTAGGCCGGAACCCTGTGGTTCTTTCGGGGGTGCTGACAGCGATGAAGAGTGAGTTTTTGAGGTTGTTGAGTGTCGTCGATGTATGGGGGAGATGAGGGATGAGGGGGGAATTGGGGTTATTGAGATCGAGCGCTCTCCATGTCTCGGGTAGTTCCATACTGGTTTTGATAGTCATGGTTTGCTGTCCAATGGGGTACGTCTGCGTGTTGGTCTGATGTGGTGTTGATGTGATAATTTTGCCGTTTTCGTCGATGAAACCGTGGCGTTTATGCCACTGCCATTGCGCGTCTAAACAATGAGGGATAGGCAAAGGCAGTAAATATACAAAACCCAGAATAAAAAAGAAAATAGACAGTCCAGCAGAAATCAGTTTTAGTACTCTGAAGTCAGTGCTCCCATCCAGAAGAACGACTGGATATGCAAGCAATATGCCAATAGCTATAGTCGGTGCAGTCACAGAATTAAGACGTCGGGAAGAAATTTTTTCCCCAAATGTTCTTGAAAACTGCGCCAGTGCTGAATCCGTGTATGTCTCGGCCCACCACATATAAAGTTCTGTGCAGCAGAGGAGAGCAGTAAGGATTAGTACTACTGGCGATATTTGTGACATTATCAATCTCCGCTATCGTTCCTATGAGTTGAGGAATGTATCGTTTATACCGGAAGTGAGTAGGTCACAGGCACTTCCAGCTAGGGAACCGCCAATTATGCCGCCTATTATGCTTCCTGCAACAATGCCGAGCGGCCCCAAGCTTGCGCCGACCGCTGCTCCGATTTTTGCACCGAAGAATGCGCCTCCCCATCCGCCCGCAGCGCTGATACTTCCTTTAATTCCGGCACGTGCGATTTTTGTCCCTTCGCCCATTTCGGGATGGTGGTAGGTATCGGATTGATAGGACTCGTAAGCAGTAATTCCGCCGCCAAGGATCGCGATTGCACCACCTCCGATCTTGCCCCCTCTTTCGATAAGAGTGACAGACTTTGGGAGTGTGCTAGTCGTCACGGCTACTTCTGCTGTTCCTGTAGCCCCAGAGCGAGGTAGGGGCTCAAGTGGAGTTTCGATGGTGATTTTTGCGTGTCTACCACGTTGCGGCTTCCAATTCTCAAATTCTCCGCGCAGAAGAAAGCGTCCTATTTTTGGCGCGTCTTCAAACTGCTCACCGGGTGAGAAGGAAGCGTGTTCAGCATACAAATAGATGCCATGTACAGTCTTCGCGCCCTCGGAGAGTAACCCTTGAAGATACTTTGGCATATTGAAGGCTGCGTTATGTCCCATTGGGGGGATGAACTTATCTTTAAAACGTTCAACCAGATCCAAGAGTAATTGTTCGACGAAGCTTGTGTCGATTTTGGCAAGGTCAGTACTAAATTCGTAGTTTGCTCGCTCCATTGCAGTTTTTGCCCATGAGCATCGCTGAGCTAAAGAATCAAACAAAGGCTGTAGAGATGCGCGTTGGGAATCCTCGAGATGAATAAACGCGCTTTCTCCGCAGGTACTGACGGTAAGAGAAGCCTTTCGCGCGTCAGAGGTTATCGATCGGAAGTTGTCGCGGATTTTTTTCATACTCCACGCATAGGTAGATAGTGTGCTCCGCAAGCTCTTAATGAGCGTTGCGATGTCTAATGCCGAGTTTTCGATACGACTTAAATCTCCTCGCGCCAGTGGAACGCACGCTGCTGCCTGACCGCCCATGATACGTCTGGCAGCATAAGCGTCTTTCGCAGCGTTGGTAAGGTTATCAATCAAAGTTTGGAATAGGCTGTCGGCAGCGAACATTGCATCAACATTTGTCGTGAAATCCCATGAGATTGTCTCAATCCCGTTGTAGCTTGATTGAGGAACTCCAACGCACTGGCAGCGAGGAGGGGTAAGCACTGCAGACTCAGGTAACACGCTACTTGCCTCCACATCGCCACTGATACGGTGCATCGCTGCTCGTACAACAGACACTACGCTCAGTTGCTGAACCGTGCAAGTATTTTTTCCTTTGACTTATCTTGAACTATCCCAAGTATATTTTAATGACAGAGTAAGAAGGTGGCTGGTAATTCTCTCGGAAGCTCACATGTTATTGAGGTTCGCTGTGGCATATGGAAGTCTTCAATAAGAATCGATAGTTCTTTGTCAATGTGATCTGGTCTGGGGCTGCATAATCGAAGATCTTGAGATGCCAGTTGGGGTGATTATTTTGCCGTTTTCGTCGATAAGGCCGTGGTATTTGTGCCACTGCCATTACATGTCTCAACTCTGAAGAGCCGCACCAGGTCTAACAAGCGGGCCGTGGGGTGATCCTCCCCGCGTGTCAGGTCCACGATGCCGGTGAGCTCACGGGGCCCTCATCGGTGTTGGTCCTGGTGGTGCCACACATGCTCATCAACCCCCAGCACTCGCACGCCCGCGAAACGGGCAGGGGCATCAGATGCGGCTTGCAGACACGACTTGATGCGGGACCACACGGTGTTCCACGTGGTTGCAAGTTGTCGGGCCAGGCCAGCGATAGTGGCTCCCTCGAAACGCAACTGACCGATCGCCCAGCGGATCGCCCGGGCGCCTCCGTTCAAAGTCGTTGACACGTAGTTGTCCGCAACAAAGGCGGCCCGAGGCCGTGGGGACATACCGCTTCTTTGATTGTAGTCGCTCGCGCAGACACCGCGCCGGAGCACAACATATGTGCGCGCCGCAGATAAACGATGCCGGGGTCAGCCGCGCTGTATCGCGCGGCTGACCCCGGCCTTTTCGTGCTTGCTGCCTCCGTGTGGGGCCGTCGTGTGGCGTTGTCGTCTGGGGCTGTCGGCCCCCTGCTGGCGGACGAGGTCGCGCGGGGGCGCACGCCGCTTCTGTCGCATTGGGTCGCGTCGCCTCGTTCGAGTAACATGTCAAGCGAGTTACCCTTTGATGAGGGAGAGAAAGACAACGTGTGTCTATCGGTTTGGAGAAGGGTGATGGCTGAAAAAACGTGGTTGTACATCTATGAGGGTGCGCCTCGCGGCGACGAGGAGGAGCGCAGGCAGATCTACATTGGGATCGGTAAGAGTATGGGGCGCGTGTTCGAACCCCATAATCCCGATGCCGAGCGTCTTCGCGACACGGAGGGGACCCTTATTCGCTATACTGTCGAGCCGTTTTCGAGCCGCGAGGATGCACTCAAGGCTGAGGCTATCGCCATCCACGTCGCCTCTCTCATGGGGCTGGATCCGATCTACGACTCTCAGGACGAGAAGGACGACAAGTCGGTCACCAACATCCAGGGGAGGAAGACGAGCAAGCACCTGGGGCCGGCCATTTTCACGCGTCCGGGTGAGGTCACTCAGGGTGAGATGGGAGAGACGATCATCGTGCCGATCTCTCCGAAACCTATCGAGGAGCGCGCCTCGGCGTTCGGCGGCAATCCCGGCGAGGTGTTTATCGATCGCGCCGCTCAGGCCTGGAACATTGCGAGTGCAAAGCGTCCCAAGATTAAGCGCCTCGTCGCTGTGCTCAAAAAGGGGCACGTGATTCTGGGATCCTGGGAGGTCGACCCCAGCTGTGAATGGAAACTCGTCTGTCCGGAAAAGCGCCCGCCCTACAGGTCTCGCGTCCGGATTCCCGTTCCTCACCCTGAGCAAGATGATGTCGGTGGGTTCAAGGGCAAGCGCTACGTGGGGTCTCTGAATTCAGGCGTAGTCTATTCCCCGGATATCGCCTAGCCCTATCCCCGTGACGCGATGGCTGCGAGGGACACCGCTCATCATCGATCGTTGTTGTGCCATCGTGACGGGTATGAGCCCCCAGCGATTCAGTCGCCGACAGCTCACGCGTGGAGGGGGTGTGCGCACGCGGATAGGCTGTCCTCGCTCGGCTGCCCCACAAACCTGATGCCGGTGGGCTGCCCGCATCTGGATAGGTTATTAACCTATCCAGATGTTCGTTACCTATCCGCGCACTCGTAACCTATCCGGATGTTGGGTGC